>SR_TP_S13solDRAFT_1000060_pt1 | contig 63522 bp, 63 predicted proteins | sample SodReaTP_S13sol_FD_11159 | JGI IMG/M metagenome (IMG submission 11159) | reverse complement strand
GCCCTGCCATACCGGCTCGCCGCTTGACGCCTGCGCAGGCCGGCGGGTCCACTGCCGCCAACGACATCGCGAACAGGGGACCGCCATGACCGACGCCTTCAGCAACCGCCAGCGCGTGACCAAGCCCGCGGTGGTCTCCGCGGGCGGCATCGTCGCCGCCCAGAGCCGCCCGGCGGCCGAGGCCGGCGCCGCGGTGCTCGCGGCCGGCGGCAACGCGGTCGACGCGGCGGTGGCCACGGCCTTCGCCGTCGGCGTGGTCGAGCCCTGGATGAGCGGCATCGGCGGCGGCGGCCTGCTGCTGCACCGCGAGGCGGCGAGCGGCCGGGTGCGGGCCTGGGACTTCGGCATGCGCGCCCCGGCGGCGCTCGACCCGGCCGACTATCCGATCGTCGAGGGCGCCGACGTCGACCTCTTCGGCTGGCCGCTGGTGAAGGACTCGCGCAACCTGCGCGGCGGCACCGCGATCGCCGTGCCGGGCCAGGTCGCCGGCATGGCGGCGGTGCTCGACACGCTCGGTACGATCTCCTGGGAGGCGGCGCTGGCGCCGGCGACCCTGCTGGCCGAGCGCGGCGTGCCGCTGGACTGGTTCTCGCTGCTGCAGATCGCCCAGCACTGCGGCGATCTCGCCCGCTATCCCGCCAGCGCCGAGGTCTGGCTGGAGAAGGGCCTGCCGCCGGCGGCGCTGCACCTGCCGCGCCACCTGCCCAATCCGGCCCTGGTGGCGACCCTGCGCCGTCTGGCCGAGGCCGGCGCGCGCGACTTCTACGAGGGCGAGCTGGCACGGCGGATCGCCGCCGACGTACAGGCGGCGGGCGGCAGCCTGTCGCTCGACGACCTGCGCGGCTACCGCGCCGAGGAGGTGACGCCGCTGGCGGTGACCCACGGTGCGGCGACGCTGCACGTGCTGCCGGAGCTCAACGGCGGCCCGACCCTGGAACGGGCGGTGGCGCGGATGCGCGAGACCTGGCCCGGCGGCCCGCCAGACGGCGCCTTCTTCCTGGCGGCCGCCGAGGCGCTGCGCGAGGCCTTCGCCCACCGTCTCTCGGAGATGGGCGACGAGGACGGCGCGCGCGGCCCCTCCTGCACCACCCACCTCTCCGTGATCGACCGCAAGGGCGACATGGTGACCCTGACCCAGACCCTGCTCTCGGTCTTCGGCTCCAAGGTGACGCTGCCCTCCACCGGCATGCTGATGAACAACGGCATCAACTGGTTCGACCCGCGGCCGGGGCGCCCCAACTCCCTGGGGCCGGGCAAGCGCACGCTCTCCAACTACGTGCCGGTGCTGGGCGTGACGCCGGACCGCGCCTTCGCCATCGGCGCCTCGGGCGGGCGCAAGATCATTCCGGCCATGACCCAGCTCGGCCTGATGCTGGGGGTCGGCGGCCTGAGCCTGGAGGACGCGCTGCACCAGCCGCGCATCGACGTCAGCGGGTCGGAGCGTGTGGCGGTCGACCCGCGCCTCGACGACTCGATCAAGGCGGCGCTGGCGGCGGTCCAGCCGACCGTGGAGGCGCGCTGGGGCGTGGCGCCGAACAACTACTCGGTGGTCTCCGCCGTGCTGCGCGAGGGCGGTCGGAACTACGGCGCGGTCGATCCCTTCCACCCCTGGGCCGAGGCTGTCGCCGAGGAGGAGGTCGGGGAGGGAGCCTGACGCCATGCTGCCGCCCGCCGGCCCCGGACGCGGCGTCCTGCTGATGCTGGCCGCCGCCGGTACGGTGGCCTGCATGCACTCCCTGGTGCGCCTGGCGAGCCAGGAGCTGCACCCCTTCCAGGTCGCCTTCCTGCGCAGCCTGATCCCCTTCCTGCTGATGCTGCCGCTGCTGCTGCGCAAGGCGCCGGGGACCTGGCGCAGCCGCGTGCCCGGGCTGCAGCTGGCCATGGGCGCGCTGGGCGCCGCCGCCATGCTGGTCTGGTTCACCGGCCTGCACATGGTGCCGGTGGCCGAGGCCACGGCGCTCGCCTTCTTCGCCAACGTCGTGGTGGTCGCCGGCGCCGCCCTGCTGCTGGGCGAGAAGGTGGGGCCGCGCCGCTGGGCGGCGGTGGCGGTGGGCCTGCTGGGCGCGCTGATCATCGTTCGGCCCGGCGTCGCCGTGGTCGATCCCGGCGCGCTGGTGGTGCTGGCCTCCAGCCTGCTCTGGGCCGGCACGCTGCTGCTGATGAAGCGGGTCTCGCGCGTCGACGACAGCGTCACCCTGGTGCTCTACAGCTCCTTCTACACCACGCTCTTCGCGCTGCCCTTCGCGCTCTGGTTCTGGCAGTGGCCGGCCGCTGCGACCTGGCTGGTGATCGGCGCCATCGGCTGCCTCGCCGCCGTCAGCCACCTGCTCTCGGCCGAGGCCTTCAAGCAGGCCGACGCCTCGCTGGTGATGCCGCTGGACTACACCCGCCTGCTCTGGGCCGCGGCCATCGGGTTCCTGCTCTTCGGTGAGTTCCCCGACCTCTGGACCTGGGTCGGCGGCGGGGTGATCGTCGCCAGCGCCTGCTACATCTCCTACCGCGAGGCGCGGCTGCGCCGGGCGATGCCGCGTCCGCCGGTGTGAGGGCCACCGCTCTTGACGCCGAGTCGCACTTCGTTATCCCTGGACGGGCGTCAGACCTCCGAGTCGCGGGAGCCGGCGGTGCGCCGACGGGATATCTTGAAGGGCATGGTGGCGGGGCTGCTGGCAGGCGGCTTCGGCCGCGGTGCCGTGGCCGACACGCCGCCGCTGGTGCCGCGCAAGCCGGGCGGCGCGGTGATCGTGCTCGACCCGGGGCACGGCGGCCGTGACCCCGGCGCGATCGGCCGCGGCGGCACCCGCGAGAAGGACGTGACCCTGGCGGTCTGCCGGGCGATCCGCCAGGCCCTGGCGGGTACGCCGCACGCGGTGGTGCTGACCCGCGAGGGCGACACCACCCTGGCCCTGGCCGACCGGGTGGAGATCGCGCACCGCCACGACGCCGACCTCTTCGTCTCGGTCCATGCCGACGCCGCGCCCAACAGCCGTGCCCGCGGCCTCTCGGCCTACACGCTGTCGGAACAGGCCTCGGACGCCTTCGCCCGGGCCATCGCCGAGCAGGAGAACGCGGTCGACGAGCTCTACGGCATCGATCTCAGCGGTACGGATTCGCACACCGCCGCCATCCTGCTGGACCTGGCGCTGCGGATCGCCCGCGAGGACAGCCACCGCGCCCAGCGCCACATCGTCGAGGGTGTGGCGCACGACTGGCACCTGCTGGAGAATCCGAAGCGCTCCGCGAACTTCGCCGTGCTGCGCTCGGGCGAGATCCCCTCGGTGCTGGTCGAGACCGGCTTCCTCTCCAACGCCGAGGACGAGCGGCTGCTGGCCGACGCCGCCGCCCGCCGCCGCGTTGCCGCGGCGCTGGCCCGGGAGATCGAGCGGGTGTCGCGCACCTTCTGGCGGGAGCGCACGGGCCGGGCCTGACCGCAGGCGGCGGCGAAGGCGGCCCGTGATTCCCTTCGCCGTCCGTCTCCAGCATAGTGCGCGCTCCGGCGCGAAGAGGACGAAAGCCATGCTGATCGCCCAGATCTCCGACCTGCACGTGATGGCGCCGGGGGAACTGGCCTACGGCCGCGTCGACACGGCCGGCCATCTGCAGCGGGCGGTCGAGACGCTGCTGGCGCTGGATCCGCTGCCGGACCTGGTGGTGGCGACCGGCGACCTGGCCGACGGCGGCGCGCCGGCACCCTATGCGGAGCTTCGACGGCTGCTGGCACCGCTGCCGATGCCGGTCTATCTCCTGCCGGGCAACCACGACGCGCGCGACGCGCTGCGCGAGGCCTTCCCGGAGGCCGCCTACCTGCGCCGCGATCCCGAGTTCCTGCACTACGACCTGGAGCTCGGCGGGCTGCGGCTGATCGCCCTCGACAGCCTGGTGCCCGGCGCGGTGCACGGTGCGCTCTGCGCCCGCCGCCTCGCCTGGCTCGAGGCGCGGCTGGAGGAGGCGCCGGACACGCCGGTGCTGCTCTGCCTGCACCACCCGCCCTTCCGCTCGGGCATCGCGCTGATGGACCACCACGGCCTGCGCGAGGGGGCGGAGGCGCTTGCGGCTCTGGTCGCCCGTCATCCGCGCGTGGAGCGGGTGCTCTGCGGGCATCTGCACCGCTCGATCCAGGTGCGCTGGGCCGGCACGCTGGCGGTGACGGCGCCCAGCACGGCGCACCAGCTCGGTCTCGATTTCCGGCCCGACGCGGGGCTGACGCTGCATCTGGAGCCGCCCGGCCTGCTGCTGCACCACTGGCTCGCGGGCCAGGGCCTGGTCACGCACCTCGTGCCCAGCGGCCGTTTCGAGCGCCACGAGATCGGCGGTGCCATGAAGAGGCATGGTTGAAGTCGGGCCGATCTTTACCTCCTTTTCATGGAGTCCCGGCTAGCATTGTGCGGCTTGTGCGTCGGGCGCAGGTGCCGAGTGGACGCAGCGGAGGCTCCTGAATGCGCGATCGGGCGCAGCTACAAAGATTTCTCGCCTTCGCCTTCGCCGGAGCCGATCTGCTGCTGGAGGTCGATCGCGACGGTTCGATCGGCTTGGCGTTGGGCGCTGCCAACGGCGTTGCCGGGCGCTCCGACGAGTCGCTGACGGGCAGCCGTCTGGACGCGCTCTTCGCCTCCGAGGAGGCGCCTCTCCTCGAAGCGCTGCTGCAGGGGATTCAGCCGGGCGCCCGGCTGGGCCCGCTGCTGCTGCCGCTCGCGCCCACGGGCCCCGTCGCCGAGGCGGAGCCGCGATTCGAGGACCGTCTCGGTGCCCTCTCTCTCTGCTGCCTGCCCGATGCACCGGACCTGGTCCGCTGCAGCCTGTCGCTGCGCGGCGCCGCCGGTCGCCGTCCGGCGCGCGGCGAGCGCGAGGCGGAGAGCCTCCTGCTGGAGCCGGGCGGTTTCATCAACGCTGCCGGCGACGCGGTGGAGCGGGCGGCCGCGGAGGGTGCGACGCTCGGCCTGACACTGTTCGAGGTAGAAGGGTTGGAGGCTCTGCGCGAGCGCCTGCCCGACGGGCAGCAGCGCCGCCTGGTTCGGCAGCTCGCGTCGCTGATGCGAGAGGTTTCCGTCGACGGCGACACCGTCGGCCGCTTGGGGCCGACCCGCTTCGCGGTGGTGCACGGTCCCGAAACCGACCTCTCCGGACTGGAGGCCCGCTTCGACCAGGCGGCGCGTAGCGCCGATCCGCAGAGCCCTCCGCTGGTGCTGCGCGACGCCGCGCTGCCGTTGCAGGCCGAGGGCCTGAGCCGCCGCGAGGTGGTGCGCGCCATCGGCTACGCGGTCGAGCAGGTGACCCGTAACGGCCTGGCGGCCGGCCTGCCGAACTGCCTGGAGTCCGCCCTGCAGACCCTGGTGCTCGACACCGTCGCGCGCATGCAGGACTTCCGCGGCCGGGTCGACGACCAGCGCTTCGGCCTCGCCTACCAGCCGGTGGTGCGGTTGGCCGACCGGAATATCTCGCACTTCGAGCTGCTGGCGCGCTTCGAGGAGGGGCAGTCGCCGGCGGCCGTGCTGGGCTTCGCCGAATCGCTCGGCATGATCGAGGGCTTCGATCTGGCGGTCTGCCGCCGCGCCCTGCAACTCTTGACGGACAAAGGCTTCGACCGGCGAGTCCGTCTGGCCGTGAATCTCTCCGGCCGCTCGCTGCAGAACGACGCCTTCGTCGAGGCGCTGCTGCAGCTGCTGCGTGCTGCGCCGGGGATCGGCACTCGCCTGCATCTGGAGGTGACGGAGAGTGTCGAGCTCGGCGATCTGGATCGGGCCCAGCGCGTGATCCAGGAGCTGCGCGGCCTCGGCCACAAGCTCTATCTCGACGACTTCGGCGCCGGCGCCTCCGGCTTCCGCTATCTGCACGCGCTCACCATCGACGGCGTCAAGATCGACGGCGGCTACATCCAGCGCATGGGCCGGGGGCCGCGCGACTTCGCCCTGCTCAACGGCCTGATCCGCCTCTGTACGGACCTGCGGGTGGAGGTAGTGGCGGAGCGGGTGGAAACCCGCGCCCAGGCCCGCAAGCTGCAGGAGCTCTCGGTCGGTTTTGCCCAGGGCTGGCTGTTCGGCCGTCCGGGTCCGGCGCCGATCTTCGGTGACGGCAGGGCCCGCATGGTCGAGAGCGTCTAGGCCGCGGAGGCCTCCGCCAATGCCAGGTCGAAGAGCTTCACCAGCGCCTCCGGCGGCTGCGCGCCCGGCAGGGCATAGCGTTCGGCGACGACGAAGCAGGGTACGCCGGTGATGCCGGCGCGGCGGGCGTAGCGGTCTTCCGCCCGCACCGTTTCGGCCTCTCCGTCGCTGTCCAGGAAGGCGGCCGTCTCGGCCTCGGGCAGGCCGGCTTCCGTGCCGAGCCGCAGCAGCGTGTCGCGCCGGCCGAGGTCCTCGCCCTCCAGGAAGTAGGCGGCGAAGAGCCTCTCCACCACCGCGTCCTGGCTGTCCTGCAGGCCGGCGAAGCGGATCAGGCGGTGCGCGTCGATGGTGTTGGGCGTGCGGTGGATGGCCTCGAAGTCGAAGGCGATGCCCTCCTCCTCGCCGGCCTCCTCGGCCGCGCGGTAGATGCGCCGCGCGGCGCCGGCGTCGCCGAACTTGAGCCGCAGGTAGAGCTGCCGGTCGATGCCCTCGACGGGCATGTCGGGATTGAGCTGGAAGGCGCGCCAGTGCAGCTCGATACCCCCGGCCAGATCCGGCCGTGCTGCCAGTGCCCGCTCCAGCCGCCGCTTGCCGACGTAGCACCAGGGGCAGATGACGTCGGAGAAGACGTCGATGCGCATGGAAAGCCTCCTTCCCGCCGGCCGCTTGACCTTTGCCGACCGCCCCCCGACCATAGCCGCCGCGCGCGCGGGAGACCAAGACACAAAGGCGAGAGCGAGCCCATGGCCGAGGCCGAGAGCCCCTTCGACCGCGATCTGCCGCGCCGTGCGGCCAACCATGCGCCGCTGTCGCCGGTCTCCTTCCTGTTGCGCGCGGCGGCGGTCTATCCCGACGCGCCCGCCGTGGTGCACGGCCGGACCTGGAGCTATCGCGAATTCGCCGAGCGCTGCCGGCGGCTCGCCTCGGCGCTCGGCCGCAGGGGCCTGGGCCCGGGCGACACCGTGGCCGTGATGTGCCCCAACGTGCCGGCGCTGCTGGAGGCGCACTACGCCGTGCCGATGCTGGGCGGGGTGCTGAACGCCCTCAACGTGCGGCTCGATGCCGCCACCATCGCCTTCATCCTGCGGCATGGCGAGGCCCGGGCGGTCATCGTCGACCGAGAGTTCTCCGAGGTGATCGCCGAGGCGCTGCAGGGGCTGGAACCGCGGCCGCTGGTGATCGAGGTCGACGATCCGCTGACCGAGACCCAGGGCGGCCGCCGCGGCCCTCCGCTGGGCGGGCTGGACTACGAGGCGCTGCTGGCCGAGGGCGATCCCGACTTCCCCTGGGAGCCGCCGGCCGACGAGTGGCAGGCGCTCAGCCTCAACTACACCTCCGGCACCACCGGCGACCCCAAGGGGGTGGTCTACCACCACCGCGGCGCCTTCCTGAACGCCACCGGCAACGCCATCGTCCTGGGGCTGGACCGCCGTTCGGTCTACCTCTGGACCCTGCCGATGTTCCACTGCAACGGCTGGACCTACACCTGGGCGGTGACCGCCATGGCCGGGACCCACGTCTGCCTGCGCAGGGTCGACCCCGCGCTGATCTACCCGCTGATCGAGGAGACCGGCGTCACCCACCTCTGCGGCGCGCCGATCGTGCTCAACCTGCTGGCGCACGCTCCGGCGGCGGTGCGCCGCCCGCTGCCGGGCCGGGTGCGGGTCGCCACCGGCGGCGCCGCGCCGCCCTCGGCGGTGATCGCCCGGCTGGAGCAGCAGGGCTTCGAGGTGATGCACCTCTACGGCCTGACCGAGTCCTTCGGCCCCTCCACCCTCTGCGCCTGGCAGGACCGCTGGGACGGCCTGCCGCTGGAGCAGCGCGCTATGAAGATCGCCCGCCAGGGCGTCGCCTATCCGACGCTGCAGGAGGCGAGCGTGCGCGATCCCGAGACCCTGGAGCCGGTGCCGCCGGACGGGGAGACGGTCGGCGAGCTGATGCTGCGCGGCAACACCCTGATGAAGGGCTATCTCAAGAACCCGGCGGCGACCGCCCGCGCCTTCGCCGGCGGCTTCTTCCGCACCGGCGACCTGGGTGTCGTCCATCCCGACGGCTACGTCGAGATCAAGGACCGCTCCAAGGACATCATCATCTCCGGCGGCGAGAACATCTCCTCGCTGGAGGTGGAGGAGGTGCTCTACCGCCATCCCAAGGTGCTGGAGGCGGCGGTGGTGGCCCGGCCCGATCCGAAGTGGGGCGAGAGCCCCTGCGCCTTCGTGACGCTGCAGGAGGGGCAGGCGGCCGAGGCCGAGGAGATCCTGGCCTGGTGCCGCGAGCACCTGGCCCGCTTCAAGCTGCCCAGGACGGTGGTCTTCGGGCCGCTGCCGAAGACCTCCACCGGCAAGATCCAGAAGTTCGTCCTGCGCGAGCGCGCCAAGGAGATGGCATGATCCACACCGACCTCTCGGGTCGCGTCGCCCTGGTCACCGGCGCCTCCAGCGGCCTCGGCCGCCACTTCGCCCTGACCCTGGCCAGGTCCGGGGCGCGGGTCGCCGTGGCGGCGCGGCGCAGCGAGCGGCTGGAGGCCCTGGCCGAGGAGATCGCCGCCTTCGACGGCCGCGCGTTGCCGCTGCGCATGGACGTGACCGACGCGCGGTCCGTGACCGAGGCCTTCGCCCATGCCGAGACCGAGCTCGGCACGCCGACCATCGTCGTCAACAACGCCGGCATCGTCGCCGACGAGCCGGCCCTGGAGCAGAGCGAGGAGGACTGGGACCGGGTCGTCGCCACCGACCTGAAGGGGGCCTGGCTGGTGGCGCGCGAGGCGGCGCGGCGTCTGGTGGCGGCCGGGCAGGGCGGCAGCATCGTCAATACCGCCTCGATCCTGGGTCTGATCGGCCGCCCGCGGGTCGCCGCCTATGCCGCGGCCAAGGCGGGGCTGGTCAGCCTGACCCGCTCGCTGGCGGGGGAGTGGGCGCGCCACGAGATCCGCGTCAACGCCCTCTGCCCCGGCTTCATCGTCACCGACCTCAACCGCGCGTTCCTGGAGAGCGAGCTGGGCGAAGGCTTGCGCAAGCGCATCCCGCAGCGCCGCTTCGGCCAGCCCGCCGACCTGGACGGGCCGCTGCTGCTGCTGGCCTCCGATGCCTCGCGCTGGATGACCGGCAGCACCCTGGTGGTCGACGGCGGCCACAGCGCGGTGATCTAGGTCCGGCTGGTGGGGAGAGTCGGCATGGTCTGCCGTCATTGCGAGCGGAGCGAAGCAATCCAGGGGCAAGAGGCCCTGGCCCCTGGATCGCCACGCTCCCTTCGGTCGCTCGCGATGACGATCGACCTTCCCGTCCGGCTCCCGAGATCGGAGTATTAGCCCCGTGCTCCTGGAGGATCGCACCCGCGAGGCCCTGGCGGCCTGGATCGCCGAAAGGGCCGGCGTGCGCGACTGCGCGATCCGGGAGGCGCGGCCGCTCTCGGGCGGGGCCATCCAGGAGAACTGGCTGCTGGAGGTGGAACTGCTCGACGGCGCCGCCGCCGGCCATGCCGAGTACGTGCTGCGCGCCGACGCCCCCTCGGGCGTGGCCGTCAGCCGCTCGCGGGCCGAGGAGTTCGCGCTGCTGCAGGCGGCGCGCGCGGCCGGGGTGACGGCGCCGGAGCCGCTCTGGCTGGCCGGTGCCGAGGGTCCGCTGGGCCGGCCCTTCTATCTGATGCGCAAGGCCGAGGGCGTCGGCCTCGGGGCCAAGGTGGTGCGCGACACGAGCCTGGGCGGCGACCGCGCGGCGCTGGGCGAGCGCCTCGGCCGCGAGGTGGCGCGCATCCACGCCATCCGGCCGCCGCGGTCCGACCTGGCCTTTCTCGGTGAGCCGCCGCCGGACCCGGCGGAAGCCTTCCTCGGCGCCTTTCGCGGCTACCTGGACGCCCTGGGGCAGCCGCGGCCGGCGCTGGAGTGGGGGCTGCGCTGGCTGGAGCGCCACCGGCCGCGGCCGCCGGCGCGCGTGACCCTGGTGCACAACGACTTCCGCACCGGCAACTACCTGGTGGACGCGGCCGGCCTGACCGCCGTGCTGGACTGGGAGTTCGCCGGCTGGGGCGACCCCGAGACCGACATCGGCTGGTTCTGCGCCGCCTGCTGGCGCTTCTCCCGGCCCGACCTCGAGGCCGGCGGCATCGCCGCACGCGGCGACTTCTACCGCGGCTACGAGGCCGAGAGCGGCCGCGGGATCGAGCCGGAGCGGGTGCGCTACTGGGAGGTGGCGGCGCATCTGCGCTGGGGCGTGATCGCCCTGCAGCAGGGCGCGCGCCACTGGAGCGGCGCCGAGCGCTCGCTGGAGCTGGCACTCACCGGCCGGATCGTGGCGGAGCTGGAGCTGGCGCTGCTGCACATGACGGGCGTGTCCCGTCGTCCCGAGCGAAGCGAAGGATCTTGGGCTGCTTCGAACTCGACTGGATCGAGATCCTTCGCCGACGCTCGGGAGAACGGGTCGGGGGAGGACCGGCCGCTGGCCCCGACGATTGCCGACCGCCCGACCGGCGCCGAGCTGCTGGTCGAGGCCCGGCGCCTGCTCCGCGAGGAGATCCTGCCGGGGCTGCAGGGTGAGGCCCGCTTCAAGGCGGCGATGGTCGCCAATGCCATGGGCATGGCCGAGCGGGAGTTGGCGGCCCGATCGGCCGGCGGCGGTGCGGCCGAGGCCGCCACCCTGGCGGCGGCGATCCGCGCCGGCCGTCACGACGAGGACGGCGCGCTGCACGGCCGGCTGCTGCGCGACGCCGAGGCGCGCACGGCGCTCTCCAATCCGGCCGCGCTGCGGATTTGAGCGGAGCGGGCTCGGCAGGGGCGTTGCAATTGCCGCCCGGCAGCGTCCAGATTCTCCCCGAAAGATCCATATTGTGCATTGAAATCAGATGGTTGAAAGTTGGATCGAGCCTAGTTACCTTGCGCCGGCTTGCAACGTGAGTTCATTTGGTCGCCTTGCGGCAGGCCCCTATAACTGAGGAAGATGGAGAGTGCCGAGTCGCGACGCCCCTCGGGGTGGGTCGGCGGCGGGCCCTCCGAGGGTGCCGGGGGCGGCCGGAACGGGCGGCGGCACCCACCAGCAGGGGACCTCGCCCCGCCGGCGGAACCGGCGGGTGAAATGAACCAGGATTCGGAGTTTCTGCATGCAGCTCACCGCGACCAGCAACGACGCCCTGCCGCTGCGGGTCGGAAACTTCGAGAGTCTCGCCGAGGGCCTCGACTACGCGGCGCGCGGCGTCACCGGCTGCAACTTCTTCTCCGAGCGCGGCAAGCCGAGCCAGTCGCTGACCTACCGAGAGCTCCGCGAGGGTGCACTGGACCTGGCGCTCCGCTTCTCGGCCTCCCGGCTGGCCCGCGGTGCGCGGGTGGCGATCATCGCCGAGACCCGGCCGGAGTTCCTGATCGCCTTCTTCGCCTGCCAGTACGCCGGCCTGGTGCCGGTGCCGTTGCCGCTCAGCGTGAACCTCGGCGGGCGCGAGGCCTATGTGACGCGCCTGGCGGCGATGATGCGCCGCGCCCACGTCTCGGCGGCGCTGGCCTCCGACGATCTCTTCTCCATGCTCGACGAGGCGGCCGGCCAGGCCGGGGTGGACTTCGTCGGCACCTACGCCGAGTTCGCGGAACTGCCCTACGCCGGCGGCGAGATCCGGCCGCTCGGGGCCGACGAGCAGGCCTACGTCCAGTTCTCCTCCGGCAGCACCTCGCTGCCGCGCGGCGTGATGGTGACGCAGCGCTCGATCATGGCCAACGCCCGCGGCATCGGGCAGCACGGTCTGGCGCTGCGCAGCGGCGACCGCGCCACCTCCTGGCTGCCGCTCTATCACGACATGGGCCTCGTGGGCTTCTGCCTGACGCCGGCCATGGCGCAGGTCTCGGTCGACTACCTGGCCACCACCACCTTCGCGCGGCGTCCCCTGCTGTGGCTGCAGACCCTCTCGGAGCAGGGCGGCACCATCGCCTTCGCGCCGACCTTCGGCTACGAGCTCTGCCTGCGCCGCGCCGCCAAGGTGGAGCCCGGCCAGTACGATCTCTCGCGCTGGCGGGTCGCCGGCATCGGCGGTGAGATGGTGCGCGACTCGGTGCTGCAGGACTTCACCGAGCGCTTCGCCGACTGCGGCTTCGACGGCCGCGCCTTCCTGCCCAGCTACGGGCTGGCGGAATCGACTCTGGCGATCAGCTTCAGCCGCCTCGGCGAAGGCGTGAAGACCGACCGGGTGGAGCGCGAGGCGGCCGCCCGGCGCGGTCTGGCGCTGCCGGCGGATCCGGAGGCCGGGCCGCAGCGGGCACGGACCTTCGTGCGCTGCGGCACGCCGCTGCCCGAGCATCGGGTGGAGATTCGCGACGGCCAGGGCCGGGTGCTGCCAGAGCGCAAGATCGGCCGCGTCTTCGTGGCCGGGCCGAGCCTGATGGAAGGCTACTTCCGCGACGCCGAGGCGACCGCGGCGGCGATGCCCGAGGAAGGCTGGCTCGACACCGGCGACCTGGGCTATCTGGCCGAGGGCGAGCTGGTCATCACCGGGCGCGGCAAGGACCTGATCATCGTCGGCGGCCGCAACATCTGGCCGCAGGACATCGAGTGGACGGTCGAGAAGCTGGAGCAGGTCCGCGCCGGCGACGTCGCCGCCTTCGCCGTGGCGGCGGAGGACGAGGGCGAGCGCGTGGTGCTGGTGGTGGAATGCCGCCTGGCCGAGGCGCCGGCCCGCGAGATGCTGCGGCGGGAGATCGCCGCGGCCGTGCAGCGGGCCGCCGGTGTCGCCTGCGAGATCGTGCTGACCAAGCCGAACGCGCTGACCTTCACCTCCTCGGGCAAGCTGAGCCGCGCCGCGGCCAAGGCCGACTATCTGGCCGGCAACATCCGCGACCTCGACGCCGACGCCGGCGAGGCGGTCTATGCCCTGGCGGTGGGCTCGGACTAGGGCGGGCGGTCCTGCCGGGCCGTCATCCCGAGCATTCCCGTCATCCTGAGCGCAGCGAAGGATCTGGATCCGTCGGTGCTCCAATCGGGCCGAGATCCTTCGTTTCGCTCAGGATGACGGGAGCAGGAGCTTCAGGCCCGTCGGCCGACTTCGGAGACCAGCATGTCCTGCATCGCCCTGACCGGCGCCACCGGCTTCGTCGGGCGGGCGGTGGCGGCACGCCTCGCGGCGTCGGGCCCTCGCCTGCGCCTGCTGCTGCGCCGGCCGGCGCCGGAGCTGGAGGTCCTGGCGGAGGACGTGGTGTGGGGCGACCTGCGCGACCCGGCCGCCCTGGCGGCCCTGGTCGAGGGCGCGGAGGCCGTGGTGCACGTCGGCGGGCTGGTGGCGACGACGCGGGCGGCGGCGTTCCACGAGGTCAATGCCGAGGCGACAGCCCAGCTGGCCAGGGCGGCGGTCGAGGCCGGGGTGGCGCGCTTCCTGCTGGTCTCCTCCCTCGCCGCCCGCGAGCCGCAACTCTCGCCCTATGCCGCCAGCAAGCGCGCGGCCGAGACCCTGCTGGCCGAGGTGGCGCCGGGGCTGCGGCGCTGCGTGCTGCGGCCGCCCGGGGTCTACGGGCCGGCCGACCGGGCCACGCTACCGATCTTCAAGCAGCTGGCGGGCGGTCTGGTAGCGATGCCGGCGGCGCCGGGCGCGCGCTTCTCACTGCTCTTCGTCGACGATCTGGCGCGGGCGGTGGCGGCGCTGCTGCAGGCGTCGGAAGCGCCGGCCTGGGACGGCGCGCCGCTGGCCCTGGACGACGGGGCGGAGACGGGCTACGCCTGGGGCGAACTGGCCGCCATTGCCGCCGAGCGGCTCGGTCGGCCGGTGCGGGTGCTCCGGCTGCCGCCCGGCCTGCTGACGCCGCTGGCGCTCGGCGGTGCGGCCTGGGGCCGGCTCAGCGGCCGGCCGGCGATGCTGGCGCCCGGCAAGCTGCGCGAACTGGCCTGGACCGACTGGGTCGCCCGGGCCGAGCCCGAGCGGCTGCCGCCGGAGGGGCGGCCGCAGACGGGCTTCGCCGAGGGACTGGAGCGGACGCTGGCCTGGTACGAGAAGGAGGGATGGCTGCGGGCGCGGCGCGCGTAGCATCCGGCGAAGAGGCGAGACGATGAGCGAGAACGACGACGCGGTCTACGGCGAGATCTGCGCGCTGCTGCAGCGCTACAACCGCACCGGCGCGACCTTGCGGCCGGAGACCGATCTGAACGCCGAGCTGAACATCGATTCGGTGGCGGCCATGGATCTCATCATGGAGATCGAGGACCGCTACGACATCGACATCCCGATCAACCTCGTCGCCGAGCTCCGCACCGTGCGCGACCTGGTGCAGGCGGTGCACAGCCAGAGGGACGCGGCCTGATGGACATCCTTGCGAAGTACGACGCGATCGCCGGCCGGCGCGAGGTCATGCTGGAGGCCGGCGACAACCCCTTCGGCCTGCGCATGGACCGGATTCTCTCCCCCACCGAAGCGCTGATCGACGGCCGCCGCACACTGCTGGTCGGCACCAACAACTATCTGGGGCTGACCTTCGACCCGGACTGCGTCGAGGCCGGCGTCGCGGCGTTGCGCGACCAGGGCACCGGCACCACCGGCTCGCGCATCGCCAACGGCAGCTACGCCCTGCACGAGGAGCTGGAGGCGGCCATCGCCCGCTACCTGCGGCGGCGCACGGCGATCGTCTGGCCGACCGGCTACCAGGCGAACCTCGGCGTGATCGCCGGGCTCGCCGGCCCCAACGACACCATCCTGCTGGACGCCGATTCCCACTCCTCGATCTACGACGGCTGCCGCCTCTCGGGCGCGACGCTGGTGCGCTTCCGGCACAACGATCCGGCCGACCTGGACAAGCGCCTGGCCCGCCTCGGCGCCCAGGAAGACGCGGGCAAGGGGGCGGTGCTGGTGATCGTCGAGGGCATCTACTCCATGCTCGGCGACATCGCGCCGCTGCAGGAGTTCGTCGAGGTGAAGGAGCGCCACGGCGCCTTCCTGCTGGTCGACGAGGCCCATTCCGTCGGCGTCATGGGCGAGACCGGGCGCGGCGTCGCCGAGGCGCAGGGGGTGGAGGACAAGGTCGACTTCGTCGCCGGCACCTTCTCCAAGTCGCTGGGCGGGATCGGCGGCTTCGGTGTCTCCGACCATCCGCACTTCGACCGCCTGCGCTACTGCAGCCGGCCCTATATGTTCACCGCCTCGGCCTCTCCGGCCAGCGTCGCCACGGTCACCGCTGCCATCGCCCGCATCGAGGCCCAGCCCGGCCTGATCCGCGACCTCTGGCGCAACGCCGAGGCGCTGCACGGCGGCCTCTCCGCGCTGGGCTTCGAGATCGCCTCGGCGGCCAGCCCGGTGGTGGCGGTGAAGCTGCCCGACGAGCGCCTCGCCGTGGCCTTCTGGAACGCGCTGCTGCAGGCCGGCGTCTACGTCAACCTGGCGGTGCCGCCCGGCACCCCCGGCGGCGTCTGCCTGCTGCGCTGCTCGGTCTCGGCGGCGCACACGCCGGAGCAGATCGAGCAGGTGGTGGCGACCTTCGCCCAGGTGCGCGAGGCCCTGGCCAGCCTGATGCCGGCGGCGCAGTAGCGCTCGGCTAGCGGAACCCACCCTTGCGGTAGATGCGCCAGGCGAGGAAGGGGGCGGAGAGCAGGGGGTGGCGCTGCTCCCAGGGGCTGGGCTCGACCCTTACGCCCGAGTGGCGCTCGATCTTCCACAGCAGGTAGCCCTGGCCGCCGGAGAAGGTGAAGGCGGCCTTGGCCAGGCGCGCGACCGACAGCAGCTTGCCGAGCGCCCGGCGGCCGCGCCAGCGCCGCGCCGCGCGCGCCTGGGCGGCCGTGTCGGGCACCGGCAGGCTCGGCAGCAGCAGCGCGCCGACTTGCTCGTAGCGCTCGGCGTCGTGGGCGACCAGCTCCGCCGCGCGGCCGGCCCGCTCCGCCCGCAGTTCCGTGGCGTAGGTCTCGGCGAAGGCGCGGGTGAAGAGGTCGCGTGGCGAGGGCGGGACCGCGAGCAGCGGCCGCGTCTCCCGCGCCAGGGTTTCGGCCGAGCGTGCCAGCAGCGCCGCGACCCGACCGCGCACCCCCGTGTCGGCGGCCCACAGCAGCCCGACCGGCTGCGCGAAGCGGGCCCAGAAGTAGGGGTGGAAGCCCCGCTCCGAGACCAGCCGCTCGAGCTGCTCCAGCGCCACCACGGCGTACTTGGCCCGGACCGTCCGCCCCTCGAAGGGGATCTCCAGATAGTAGACGTTGGGCGGCAGCAGGCGGTTGCCGAGGGCGGCGAGGCGGCTGCGATGGGCTTCGGCGTAGCGCTCCACCAGCAGGTAGAGATCCACGAGCCCGCCCTCGTCGCTGCCGCTGCGCAGGCAGCTGCCGTAGAAGACCACGGCCAGGGTGCCGGGGTGGCGAACCCGCGCAGCCTCGGCGATCGCCCGCACCGCCGGCGAGGCCGGCGCCTCGGTCTCCGCCTCGATCACCGCCTGCAGGGCCGCGCGGTCCATGGCCGCCTCAGAAGCGCAGGAAGGAGAGGGAGTCGGCGGCGCTCAGCAGCAGCGGCCGCGCCGGGTCGGGCTCGTAGCGCTCCCCGTCCAGCGTGAAGGCGCCCTGCAGACGCAGCGCGATGGTCTCGGCGCCGCGGCTGCGGTAGCCCTCGGGCAGGCGTCGGTCGGGGCCGCCGTAGAGCACTTTGCGGGCGTGCAGCAGCAGGCGCTCCGGCGGATGCGCCACGGCGCTGTAGCGCAACGGCCCGCCCTCCTGGTTCCAGAAGGGGCGGGAGCCGAGCACCAGGCGATCCAGGGTGGTGACCAGCACGAGGAGCTCCTGCCGCCGGCTCTCCGGGCCGCCGTCGAAGGCCGTGCCGACGCTCTCTCCCGGCACGGCGTCGCGGCTGGTGCCGAGCGCCCAGCCCAGCAGCAGGCCCGCGAGCGTGAATCCCGCCGCCCAATCCGCCTCGACGCCCAGGGAGTGCACCCGGCGCCGGCAGATCTCGATGGCCTGCTGGATGCCGGCGGCGCCGAAGAACATGCCGCGCTGCGGCGGCGCTCCGGCCATGCCCTCCAGGCGCAGGATCGGCCGCCGGCGCAGGTGCGACTCCAGCCCGCCCCGGGCGGCGAGCTCTCCCAGGCGGCGCAGGTTGCGCTCCGGACCGCCGCGCAGGCCGACGTCGGCGGCGGTCATGTTGGTCATGCCGCGCGGCAGCAGCGCCAGCACCGGCGGCCGCTCGCCGAAGGGCCGGCGCTCCAGCAGCTCGGTCATGGCGGCCTGCACCGTGCCGTCGCCGCCGGCGATCGCCAGGATGCCGACCTCCCGCCGCGCGAAGTCGGCGAGCACCTCGGGCAGCTCGCTCATCGCCCCCAGGCGGTGGTGTCGCAGGCCCGGCAGGGCGTCGGCCGCGGCCTGCAGGCGGGGCATGCCCCGCTTGTTCTGCTGGCTGCGCGGGTTGCTGATCAGCCCCAGTGCGAGCACGCGCGCCCCTTCCTCAGCCGCGTCGGGGCAGCGGGAGATTGATCGGTGCCGCCGCCTCCGGCTTCAGCAGCAGGTGCAGGACCAGGCAGGCGAGCAGCAGCGGCGGCGCCCAGGCGGCCAGGGCTCCGGGCAGAAAACCGACTTCCCCCAGCGCCACCGCGGCACCGTCGAGGATGAAGAAGGAGAAGCCCAGCGCGAGGCCGCCCAGCATCAGTCGCGTCACCTCGCCGGTCCGACGCCATCCCTGGCCCAGCGCGAAGGCCAGGCAGAAGACCAGCGGCGCGCCGAAGAACTGGGCCAGGCGCGCGTTGACCCAGGTCTGATAGAGTTCTCGTGGCCGCTGGCCGTAGCCGTCGCTGACCAGCAGGGCCCAGAGGTCGGTCAGCGCCAGCTCGCGCGGCGGCCGGGCGACCAGGCGCAGGTGCTCCAGCTCGATCTCCCCGTCCCAGTGCAGTTCCGGCAGCAGACTGGTGCCGTAGGGTGCGGTATCGTGCCGCACGACCTCCTGCAGCATCCAGCCGTCGCCGTCCCGCCGCGCCTCCGCGGCGTCGAGCCGTTCCAGCAGCGCGCCTTCGCCGTCGCGCCGGAAGACGGTGATATCGGCCAGCCGTTCCGCCTCCAGCGCCTGCTCGGAGACGCGGACGATGTCGTCGCCGCTGCGCAGCCAGACCGAGCCGTCGCGGCTGGTCAGGAAGCCGGAGGCCCGGAACTCGCCGACGCCCCAGGCGCGCAGCGCGTCGGTGGTGCGCGGCACCAGCTGGTCGTTCAGAACGAACTGCAGGGCGCCCAGCAGCAGCAGCAGCGGCAGCAGCCCGAGCAGCAGACGGGGCTGCGACAGGCCTGCGTTCCAGGCGGCCAGCAACTCGCGCTGACGCAGCAGGTCTGCCACCGTCAGCAGTGCGCCGACCAGCACGGCGATGGGCAGCAGCTGAGCGAGGAAGGAGGGCAGGCGGAGCGCCGCGTAGCGAGCGAGGGTCGCCACCTCGGCCTCGTCGCCGCCGAGGTCGTTGATGGCCTCGACCATCTCGAAGCCCAGCACCGCGAACGAGATGCCGAGCAGCACCATCAGGAAGCGAAGCAGGAAGATTCGCGCGACGTAGCGGTGCAGCGTGGTCATCGCGCGGACGCCTCCCGCAGCATCGCCTTGCGGCGCCGACCCGCGAAGAGTCGCCGGCCCGGCACGCGGAAGGCGGCGGCCGCGAAGAGCAGCAGCGACAGCAGCGCGAAGCCGGCCACGGGCAGCCAGATGCCGAGTGCCGGATCCAGCTGGCCGCGGCGCACGGTGCGCAGGCCGGACTGCAGCAGCTCGTTGAACAGCAGCAGCGTCACCACACCGACGAGAATGCCATAGTTGCGCGTGGCGCGGCGGCGGCCGAGCGCCAGCGGGATGGCCAGGAAAGGCAGGATCGGGATCGTGACGATGCGGGCTAGCCGCATGTTGAACTCGCCGATCATCCGGTCCCGCTCGATGCCGATGTCGGGCTCGTCCCGCCGCTGCCAGAGCTCCGCCAGGGTCAGCTCGCGTTCGTCCAGCCCGCGGGCGCGGAAGGCGGTGAAGGCGCCGTCGCCGATGGTGGTGCGCAGCTCCTCGAAGCGCAGCACGCCCTCGCCAGACTCCGGCGAGCCCCGGTCCTCGCCCGGCTCGATGCGGGTGGTCAGCTGCACCCCGTCGAACAGCCGCGCCACCGGCGGGCGATCGCTGCCGGTCTCCACCAGCAGGCCGTCGCGCGCCGTGATCGCGATGGCTTGACCGTCGGCCGTCTCGCGGTAGACGAAGACCCGGTCGTAGCGCTCCTTGTCGCGCGAGGCTCCTTCCACCATGAAGGTGAAGCCGTCGGCCGTGACGAAGACGCCGGGCTGCAGCAAGGCCTGCAGCGAGACGTTGGTGACGGCGTAGACCACGGCGCGGTAGGCGTAGCGGCTGTGCGGCTGCAGCGCGTTGAAGATGATGAAGGCGGCCAGCGTCAGCAGCAGCGTCGCCGCCAGAACCGGCCGCAGCAGCTGGTGCAGCCCGGTGCCGGTGGCCAGCACCACGTCCAGCTCGCTGTCGCGCGACAGCTTGCGGAAGGCGAAGTAGATGGCGAGGAAGAGCGCCATCGGCAGCGCCAGGCCCAGGTAGTGCGGCACCAGGTAGGCCAGCAGCTCCAGCACCACGCGCACCGGCCCCTTGGCGCCGAGCACGAAGTCCAGCACCCGCAGCATGCGCTCGACCAGCAGCACCAGCAGGGCGATCAGCAGCGTGAGGCCCAGCGGCGGCAGCAGCAGCTTGACGATGTAGCGGTCGAAGATGGGCATCGCGTCCCGGTTTCGGCCAAAGGACCCCGCGGGCCAGTCCTAGCGCAGGGCGCCCGGCAAGGCCAGCGTCCGGCTGTCGCGGGCCACGAAGCGCCCGGCCGCCGGGTCGTAGCCGCGGACCTTCAGCTCCACGGAGTCGCCTCCGTCGAAGGCGAGCAGATGGTAGTGCGCCGCCGGCCGGCCGTGCCAGGCCAGGGCCGTAGCGGAGGGCACGCCCAGGACCGGGATGGCGCCCGCCGGCCCCGGCAGTCCGCCCTCCACGAAGCGGTGGTCGTGGCCGTGCAGCACCAGCGCGGCGCCGTGGCGGGCCAGCAGCGCACGCAGCGCCGCGGCGTCGCTCAGGTGCTTGCGCGCCTTGTTGTGGCCCGGCAGCGGGCTGTGGTGCAGCAGGATCACCACCCGCTCCCCTTGCGTCGCCAGCCTGGCGAGCAGGCCGTCCAGCCGCTCCAGCTGTGCCTCGCCGAGCCGGCCGCTGGCGAAGGTCGGCGGCGTCGGCACGGCGGTCGAGAGCCCGACCAGTGCCAGGGGACCGCGCCGACGCAGCGTCGGGAAGGCCTCGAAGTCTTCCGACGGCGCGCCGTCGCCGGCCAGCCAGGGCGCCCAGAGCTTCCAGGACTGCTCCCAGTCCAGCCGCACCAGGCGGTCGTGGTTGCCCGGCACCAGGCCGACCCGCTCCGGCGGGCCGAGCGCGGCGAGGAAGACTGCAGCCGCTTCGAACTCCGCCGGCAGCGAGAGGTTCACCAGGTCGCCCGTCACGGCGAGGTGGTCCGGTGCCTGTTCCGCCAGGTCGGCCAGAAGGGCCGCCAGCACCTCGGGCCGGTGCACCGCCTTGCGCTTCGTGTGCCAGGACAGCCAGCTCAGCAGCCGCTTGCCCAGCAGCTCGCCGGGCCGCGCCGGCGGCAGCGGCGGCAGGTGCAGGTCGGAGAGATGGGCGAGAACGAAGCTCAAGGGTCAACCTTGCCGTTGTTGGCCGGGGAAGAGCAGAACTGCCGCTACGCGAGGCCGGCGCCCGATCGCACCCCGCCCGCCCGCACCGGCAGCCGCGCGATGTCCCGACCCGCCTTCTCTTCCGCCAGGCGCAGCTCGTAGGCGCTCTGGAGGTTCAGCCAGAACTGCGGATCGGTGCCGAACCAGTGCCCGAAGCGCAACGCGGTGTCGCCGGTCACGGCGCGCTTGCCCGCGATGATCTGGCTGACGCGGTTCGGCGGCACCTCGATCTGCCGTGCGAATTCGGTCGGCGTCACACCCAGCTCGTCCAGCTCTTCCCTGAGGACTTCGCCGGGGTGAACGGCTCTCATGAACATGGCCCGCTCTCCTTTCCTCAGTGATAGTCCACGATCTCCACGTCGCTCGGGCCGGTCTGGCCGGCCGGCCACGCGAAGCAGATGCGCCACTGCTGATTGATGCGAATGGAATACTGCCCGGCGCGATCGCCTCTGAGCGCTTCGAGCCGGTTTCCCGGCAGGGCGCGGAGCGTATCGAGCGACGGTGCCGCATTCAGGATCGACAGCCGCCGTGCGGCCTGACTCTCGAAGCCCTGAAAGGCTCTGACAAACTCTCCCCGCGCAAACTGCTCCGTCTTCCTGTCTCGATAGCTCAGGATCATGCGCGTCTATCGTAAGGGCGATGACGATGGACGTCAAACGTCCAGATCTCCACGCCGGTGCCGCGGCCTTGTTCAAGGCTGCGTGGCGACGGACGCCGACGGGGGGCTCTCCCGCGCCGCCAGGATGCGCTCCACCAGCGCCAGGTCGTCCGGCTTGTCGACGTCGACCGCGGCCCAGGCCTCCGGCAGCACCACGGCGCGGCCCTCGGCGCCGGCGGCGGCGGAGAGGCGGCGCAGGGCGCCCGCCAGGGTGAGGCGGCGCAGCAGATAGGCGGCCAGGGCGCCGAGGCCGACGCGCCGGGCGATGCGCCAGGGGCGCTTGCGGTCGCGCTCGACGCCGCGCCAGAAGTCCACGGCCGCGGCGGCGCGCGGCGTCAGCAGGGCGAAGAGGTTGGCGCCGCTGTAGGCCTCCTCGCGGAAGCGCAGGTAGGTGCGGCGGCTCTCGGGGAAGGCGGCGCGGATCGCCGTCGCCGGCACCAGGCCGGCGGCGATGTCGCCGCCCCCGGCCAGGGCGCGGGCGCAGAAGTCTTCGACCAGGGCCGGGGTCAGCAGGGGATGGTCGGCGGTGGTCACCAGGGTCGGGCAGGGCCGGCCGAGGCTTTCCCAGCCGGCCGAGACGCTGGCGGCCGGTCCCTCGGCGGTCGGCAGCAGGATGATGCGGCCCTCCGCCAGCGGTGCCTGCAGCGGCGCCAGGCCGTCGAGCAGGCCCGGATCCGGCGCCGCCACGGCGATGGTGCCGACGGAGGGGCTGGCCAGCAGCGTCAGCAGAACGCGCTGCAGCATGGGCACGCCGCCCGCCGGCGCCAGCGCCTTCCAGCGCAGCCCCGCGGCGGCGGCGACGGGGTCGCCGCCCGGGCGCTGGCCGGCCAGCACCAGGGCGGTGAAGCGCCCGTCGCTCACACCAGGTCCTTCTGGTAGACGCGGTAGGTCTTGTAGGCCCGGGTCGCGAGCTGCTCGATCAGGCGCCGGGTCGGGCGGTTGTCCTCCAGCACCCAGGAGAGCTCGGCGCCGTGCACCCGGCCCCGGCCCTTGTGATACCGGTGCACGCGGTCGATCACGCCCAGCGCCAGCGCCGCCCCCAGCACGCCCCTCTGGTAGCGCTTGCGCACGCCCATCAGCGGCATGCGGCCGGTCCTGGTGCCGCGCACCTTCAGGCGCCAGAGCAGCTTGAAGAGGCCGAAGGGGAAGAGCCGTCCGTCCAGGTCGGCGGCCGCCTCGTTGATGTTGGGCAGGGTGACGGTGAAGGCCGCCGGCTCGCCCTCGACCTCGCCGATGCAGACCCATTCCGCCTTGATCAGCGGGCGCAGGCTCTTGGCCAGGTGGCGCACCTCCGCCTCCGTCATGGGCACGAAGCCCCAGTTATCGTGCCAGGCGTCGTTGAAGATGTCGACGATCAGCCGCAGATCCTCGTCGTAGCGCGAGAAGTCCAGGGGACGGAAGCGGACCTTCCGCCCGCCGAGGCCGGAGTCGATCAGCCGCCGAACCCCCTCCGGGAACTCCGCCTTCACGTCGAACCAGTAGGCGATCAGGTCGCGCGCCTTGCTATAGCCCTGCTCCTCCACCCGCGGCCCGTACCAGGAGCGGGCGTGGCCCATCATCATCGAGGGCGGGGTGTCGAAGCCCTCGACCAGCAGGCCGCTCTCGTCGTTGATGGAGAGGCTGAAGGGGCCGTAGGCGCGCCGCAGGCCCTGCGCGCGCAGCCAGCCCTCGGCTTCGGCGAAGAGCGCGGCGAAGACCTCGGGGTCGTCCTCGGCCTCGAGGAAGCCGAAAAAGCCGGCCTCGTCGCCGTGGCGCTCCAGGTGGAGGCGGTCGGCCTGGGCGCTGATGCGCCCGACGGCGCGCGTGCCGCGCCGGGCGATCCAGAGCCGGGCCTCGGCGTGCTCGAACCAGGGATTGTGCTTCGGGCTCAGGTGCTGGCGGCGCTCGGCGAGGAGCGGCGGCACCCACTGCGGGTCGTCGGCGTAGATCGACCAGGGCACGCGCAGGAAGGCGTCCAGGCCGGCGCGATCCTCGACCGGCTCGATCCGCAGGGCGTCGGCGGGCATGCCGGGTCGGCGGTCAGCGGTTGCGGGCGGGACGAAGCGCGCCGGTCTGCTGGTGCGCCGCGTCGGACAGGGCCTCGACCCAGGGATAGCGCGCGGCCTTCTCGGCGGTGTAGCCGAGGTTGAAGACGGTCTCGCTGCGCGGCACTTCGCGCGGGTGGCCGTAGTAGGTGCCCGCCAGCCGGTCCCAGACGAAGTTGGTGATGCCGTAGTTGCCCTTCTCGCTGTGGAAGTGGTGCGCGATGTGCAGCTTCTTCATCCGCTTCAGCCATTCCCGGCGCGGATTGAAGGGGAGGTGCTGGATGCAGTGGCAGAACTCGTAGAAACAGGTGGTCAGCAGGCCGGCCGCGGTGGCAGCCGCGGCCCCGGCCGGGCCGGCCACGATCCAGCCGAGCGGCAGGGTGACGATCAGGATGGTCGGCAGCGTGGTGTAGAGCGCGCCGAACAGCACCGAGAGGTCGTTGGGGTCCTGGTGGTGGTCGTAGTGGATCCGCTTCCAGACCTTGGCGGTCCAGGACTGCCGGTAGAGCCACTGCCCGTGCAGCACCCAGCGGTGCAGGGCGTACCAGACCGCCGGATAGAGCGGCACCACCATCGCCGCCGCCAGGGCCGGCCCGGCCCAGCCCCCCGGTCCGCCCTCGACAAGCATCACGGTGGCCGCGATCGCGGCGGCCGCCAGCAGCAGGTAGACCATGATGGCATAGTAGGTGAAGTACGCGATCACGAGGTCGCGCAGCGTCATCTTGTCCAGGAAGTACTTGCGCCCCGCCCAGGGGCCGATCTTTGCGCTCAACGGTCGCTCCCGTCCCAAGGAGTCGACCGGTCGCCGCGTGCAGGGCCGGCCGACTTTGCGGCAGGTGGAACCTAGTGAAGATGCTGCGGCGCGGCAAGAAGGGCGGCGGGCGCGCAGGGCCCCGGCCGTTGCACGGGCTTGCCTCGCCGCGGCCCAGGCCATAGCTTCCGCGGGTTTGCGGGCGAGGGGCCTGTAACAAGGATTGACGGCCGGAGGACGCGGGAGCGTGGCGGGCGAACTCCTGGGCAAGCGGGCCCGCCGGATCGCGCTGGCGGTGGCGCCTCTGCGCCTGCTGCTGCAGGGCATCGAGGCGGCGCTGCTGCTGGCCGTCTGGGCGCTGACGGCGCCGCTGCCGCCGGCCGCGGCCTCGCGCTTCGGCGCCGCCCTCTTCGCGCGCGTCGGGCCGCGTCTCGCCAAGAGCCGCCACGTCCGCCGCAACCTCTCCTTCGCCTTGCCGGAAGCCGATGCGGCGACGCTCGCGGCGACCGAGCGCGCCTGCTGGGCGACGCTGGGCGCGGTGCTGGCGGAGATGCCGCACCTGCGGCGCATCGCCGACCTGTCCCGCGATCCGCCGGCGGTCGAGCTGGCGGCGGCGCCGGGCGGAGAGACGGTGATGGCGCGTGTCCGCGAGGGGCGGGCCTTCGTCTTCGTCACCGCGCACCTGGGCAACTGGGAGCTGCTGCCGCGCCTGCTGGTGCAGCACGGCCGCGAGGTGGCCGTGGCCTATACGCCGCAGGGCAATCCCCTGACCGACGGCCTGCTGCAGTGGCGCCGGCGCATCGCCGGCATCGAGTTCGTCGGCCGGCGCGGCGGCGTGCGAGCCCTGCTGCAGGCGCTGCGCCAGGGGCGCAGCCTGGGCCTGCTGGTGGACCTGCGCAGCGACGAGGGCGAGCCGGTGCCCTTCTTCGGCGTGCCGGCCATGACCAGCACGGCGCCGGCGCGCCTGGCCTTGATGGCCGGAACGGAACTGGTGCCGACGCGGGTGGAGCGGCTCGGCCCGGCCCGCTTCCGCGTGACGGTCGAGGCGCCGGTCCGGCCCGCCGACCCTGCCGCTCCGGCCCAGGCCCGGGCCCTCGACATGACCGAGCAGCTCAACGCCCGCTTCGCCGACTGGATCCGCGCCCGCCCCGGCGACTGGCTCTGCACCAAGCGCCGCTTCCCCAAGGAGGCGGCGCCGGCGGGGTGAGGCCCGGCCGGGAGCCGCCAGCATCCCGTTCGCCCCACCGCTGTTTCCCTTGACACCCCTCCGGGGCTGGAGTACTTCCCGCCCCGTCGCGACGGGGTGCCCCGGTGCCCCGCGGCGTCGACCCCTGGCGAGGGGGTGTAGCTCAGTTGGTTAGAGCGCCGGCCTGTCACGCCGGAGGCCGCGGGTTCGAGTCCCGTCACTCCCGCCACTCTTCTCCGAAATCCCTCTCCGCGGCGACGGTTGGCCGGGGCTAAGGCCTTGTCCCGGCGTCTTTTTGCATTGCGGCATGGCCTGTCGTTTCGGCCTTTTCCCGTCGGGTCGACCGGCCTATAGTCCGGGGCAACTCGGGTCCGGCCCCGCATGGGGGCGGATCCGCTGTCACACCCGGCCCGTCGCCTTCCGCACGCTCGACACGGGAAGGCCGGCGGCCGGCGGAGGTGTGGCCGGCGGGTCGGTCGCCGGCGGCATCGCCGAGAGCGCAGTTCCGAGGGGCAGGAGATGAATCCACTGCTGGCAGAGTACCTGCCGATCCTGATCTTCATCGCGATCGCGTTGGGGCTCGGGATCGCCATGGTGATCGGCTCCTACGTCGTCGCCCGGCAGCGGCCGGATTCGGAGAAGGTCTCGGCCTACGAATGCGGTTTCGAGGCCTTCGACGACGCGCGCAGCAAGTTCGACGTGCGCTTCTACCTGGTGGCCATCCTCTTCATCATCTTCGACCTCGAGGTGGCCTTCCTCTTCCCCTGGGCGATCGCGCTCGGCGACATCGGCATGTTCGGCTTCTGGTCGATGATGGTCTTCCTCGGCCTGCTGACGATCGGCTTCGTCTACGAATGGAAGAAGGGGGCGCTGGAATGGGAGTGACCGCCCGCCCGCAGGAGACCGCTCCATCGGCCGCCCCGCTGGCCGCCGGCGACCAGCAGGCCGTGCTCGGCCGCGTCACGGAGGAAATCCGGGAGAAGGGCTTCGTCGTCGCGCAGATGGACCGCCTGGCCGCCTGGGCGCAGTCCGGCTCGCTCTGGCCCATGACCTTCGGCCTGGCCTGCTGCGCGGTGGAGATGATGCACACCGCCGCCAGCCGCTACGACCTGGACCGCTTCGGCGCCGTCTTCCGCCCGAGCCCGCGCCAGTCCGACGTGATGATCGTGGCCGGTACGCTCTGCAACAAGATGGCCCCGGCCCTGCGCAAGGTCTACGACCAGATGGCCGAGCCGCGCTGGGTGATCTCCATGGGCTCCTGCGCCAACGGCGGCGGCTACTACCACTACTCCTATTCGGTGGTGCGCGGCTGCGACCGCATCGTGCCGGTCGACGTCTACGTGCCGGGCTGTCCGCCGACGGCCGAGGCGCTGCTCTACGGCGTGCTTCAGCTGCAGAAGAAAATCCAGCGCCAGGCGGTGATCGCCCGCTGAGCCGCACCGGCGAGCCGGCTGCCCGAGGGAGAGCGACGGAACCGATGATCCCTGCCCACAAGGAACTGGTCGACCACCTGGAAGCGGCGCTGCCGCAGGCCGTGGACCGGGTCGAGGAGATTCGCGGCGAGTTGATCCTCTGGACCGGCCGCGAGCGGCTGGTGCAGCTCGCCACCTTCCTGCGGGACGACCCCAACAGCCTGTTCAAGCAGCTGGTCGACGTCACCGCGGTCGACTACCCGGAGCGCCAGGAGCGTTTCGAGGTAGTCTACAACCTGCTGTCCCTGAAGCACAATCTGCGCCTGCGCCTGAAGGTCCCGACCGACGAGGAGACCCCGGTCCCCTCGCTCTGCGGGGTCCACAGCGGCGCCAACTGGTTCGAGCGCGAGACCTGGGACCTCTACGGCGTCTTCTTCTCCGACCACCCGGATCTGCGCCGCATCCTCACCGACTACGGCTTCGAGGGGCATCCGCTGCGCAAGGACTTCCCGCTGACCGGCTATGTCGAGCTGCGCTACGACGAGGAGCAGAAGCGGGTGGTCTACGAGCCGGTGAAGCTGGTGCAGGAGTTCCGCGGTTTCGACTTCCAGAGCCCCTGGGAGGGCATCCTGCAGTTGCCGGGCGACGAGAAGGCCGCCGGCGAGGGCGGCGCAGAGGAGGGCAAGGCCTGATGGCGGAAGCGGCGATCAAGCCACTGACCCTGAACTTCGGCCCGCAGCATCCGGCCGCGCACGGCGTGCTGCGCCTGGTGCTGGAGATGGACGGCGAGGTGATCGAGCGGGCGGATCCGCACATCGGCCTGCTGCACCGCGGCACCGAGAAGCTGATCGAGTACAAGACCTACCTGCAGGCCGTGCCCTACTTCGACCGGCTGGACTACGTCAGCCCGATGAACCAGGAGCACGCCTTCGCGCTGGCCACCGAGAAGCTGCTCGGCATCGAGGTGCCGCCGCGCGCGCAGTACATCCGCGTGCTCTTCTCCGAGCTGACGCGCATCGCCAACCACATCCTGAACATCACCACCTTCGCGCTCGACGTGGGCGCCATGACGCCGCTGCTCTGGGGCTTCGAGGAGCGCGAGAAGATCATGGAGTTCTACGAGCGGGTCTGCGGCGCGCGCCTGCACGCGGCCTACTTCCGGCCCGGCGGCGTGCACCAGGACCTGCCGGCCGGCCTGCTCGACGACATCCTCCGCTTCTGCGACAGCTTCCCCAAGCTGGTCGACGACATGGAGGGGCTGCTGACGCAGAATCGCATCTTCCTGCAGCGCACCGTCGACATCGGCGTGGTACCGGCGGAGACGGCGCTGGACTGGGGCTTCACCGGGCCGATGCTGCGCGGCTCGGGCGTGGCCTGGGACCTGCGCCGGGCGCAGCCCTACGAGTGCTACGACCAGCTCGACTTCCTGATTCCCGTCGGCAAGAACGGCGACTGCTTCGACCGCTACGTGGTCCGCATGGAGGAGATGCGCCAGTCGCTGCGGATCATCCGGCAGTGCGTCGAGAAGATGCCGGACGGGCCGGTGATGGTCGAGAACCAGAAGGTGATGCCGCCGCGCCGCGCCGAGATGAAGCGCTCGATGGAAGCGCTGATCCACCACTTCAAGCTCTACACCGAGGGCTACCACGTGCCGCCGGGCGAGACCTACACCGCGGTCGAGGCGCCCAAGGGCGAGTTCGCCGTCTATCTGGTCTCCGACGGCTCCAACCGGCCCTACAAGTGCAAGATCCGCGCGCCGGGCTTCGCCCACCTCTCGGCGATGGACCACCTCTGCCGCGGCCACATGCTGGCGGACTCGGTCGCCATCCTCGGCTCGATGGACATCGTCTTCGGGGAGGTCGACCGATGAAGGTCACCAGCTACATCCCGCCGAAGGCCGGGGACTTCGCCTTCACGCCCGAGAACCTGGAGAAGGCGAAGGGTTACGTCGCCCGCTATCCCGAGGGCCGCCAGGCCAGCGCCGTGATCTGGCTGCTCTACCTGGCGCAGGAGCAGAACGACGGCTGGCTCTCGGTCCCGGCGATCGAGTACGTCGCCGAGTTCCTCGGCATGGCGCCGATCCGGGTGCACGAGGTCGTCAGCTTCTACACCATGTTCAACACCCGGCCGGTCGGGCGGCACCTGGTGCAGGTCTGCCGCACCACCAGCTGCTGGCTGCGCGGCTCGGACGCCATCACCCGCGCCTGCCTGGAGGAGGCCGGTACCGGCCGCCTCGGCGAGCTCAGCGCCGACGGCGCCTTCTCCGTGGTCGAGGTGGAGTGCCTGGGCGCCTGCGCCAACGCGCCGATGTTCCAGGTGAACGACAAGCACTACTACGAGGACCTGACGCCGGAGCGCGCGAGAGAGATCCTCCGCGCGCTGCGCCGCGGCGAGACGCCGGAACCCGGCTCCCAGACCGGCCGCGCCTCTTCCGAGCCCGAGGGCGGGCTGACCACCCTGACCGCGCTGCAGGGGAGCGCCTGATGCTGCAGGACAAGGATCGCGTCTTCCTGAACCTCTACGGCCTGGAGGACTGGCGGCTGGCGGGCGCGCGCAAGCGCGGCATCTGGTCCAACACCAAGGAACTGCTGGCGCTCGGCCGCGACAAGATCATCGAGGAGATCAAGGCCTCGGAGCTGCGCGGGCGCGGCGGCGCCGGCTTCCCGGCCGGGCTGAAGTGGTCCTTCATGCCGAAGGAGAACGACGGCCGGCCGCACTACCTGGTGATCAACGCCGACGAATCCGAGCCCGGCTCCTGCAAGGACCGGGAGATCCTGCGCAACGACCCGCACCAGCTGCTCGAGGGCTGTGTGGTGGCGGGCTTCGCCATGGGCGCGCACAAGGCCTTCATCTACATCCGCGGCGAATACTGGCTGCCGCTGCAGCGTCTGGAGGCGGCGATCCTGGAGGCGCGCGAGGCGGGGCTGCTGGGCGCCGACGCCTGCGGCTCCGGCTGGGCCTTCGACATCGAGATGAGCCGTGGCGCCGGCGCCTACATCTGCGGCGAAGAGACGGCGCTGCTGGAATCGCTGGAGGGCAAGAAGGGCCAGCCGCGCCTGAAGCCGCCCTTCCCGGCGGCCATGGGCGTCTACGGCTGCCCCACCACCGTGACCAACGTCGAGACCGTGGCGGTGGCGCCGACCATCCTGCGGCGCGGCGCCGAGTGGTGGAAGGGCCTCGGCCGGCCCAAGAACACCGGGACCAAGATCTTCTCCCTCTCGGGCCACGTGAACCGGCCCTGCAATGTCGAGGAGGAGATGGGCATCCCGCTGAAGGAGCTGATCGAGAAGCACGCCGGCGGCGTGCGCGGCGGCTGGGACAACCTGCAGGCCGTGATCCCGGGCGGCTCCTCGGTGCCCTGCCTGCCCAAGCACATCTGCGACGACGTGCTGATGGACTTCGACTCGCTGCGCGAGGCCCAGTCGGGCCTGGGCACGGCGGCGGTGATCGTGATCGACAAGTCGGCCGACATCGTCGAGGCGATCCAGCGCTTCAGCCACTTCTACATGCACGAGTCCTGCGGTCAGTGTACGCCCTGCCGCGAGGGCACCGGCTGGATGTACCGGGTGATGACGCGGATGATGAAGGGCCAGGCCGAGGTCGAGGAGATCGACATGCTGCTCGACGTCACCAAGCAGGTCGAGGGCCACACCATCTGCGCGCTCGGCGACGCCGCCGCCTGGCCGATCCAGGGCCTGGTGCGGCACTTCCGGCCCGAGCTGGAGCGCCGCATCGCCGAATACAAGGCCGGCCGCAGCCCGGTCGCCGCGGAGTAGGCCGCCCCGGGGCGGCGCGAGGAGAAGGGTCGACTATGCCCAAGGTCACGATCGACGGTCGCGAGATCGAGGTGCCGGGCGGCATCACCGTGCTGCAGGCCTGCGAGCTGGCCGGCGCCGAGATCCCGCGCTTCTGCTACCACGAGCGCCTTTCGGTGGCGGGCAACTGCCGCATGTGCCTGGTGGAGATGGAGCGCGCGCCCAAGCCGATCGCCTCCTGCGCCATGCCGGTGGGCGAGGGCATGGTCATCCGCACCGACACGCCGACGGTCCAGAAGGCCCGCAACGGCGTCATGGAGTTCCTGCTGATCAACCACCCGCTGGACTGCCCGATCTGCGACCAGGGCGGTGAGTGCGACCTGCAGGACCAGGCCATGGCCTACGGCTACGACCGCAGCCGCTACGAGGAGAACAAGCGCGCGGTCAAAGAGAAGTACATGGGTCCGCTGATCAAGACGATCATGACCCGCTGCATCCAGTGCACCCGCTGCGTGCGCTTCGCCACCGAGGTGGCCGGCGTCGAGGACATGGGCATGGTCAACCGCGGCGAGCACGCGGAGATCACCACACTGGAGCGGGCGATCGATTCCGAGCTCTCCGGCAATCTGGTGGACATCTGCCCGGTCGGTGCGCTCACCAGCGCGCCCTACGCCTTCTCGGCGCGCCCCTGGGAGCTGCGCAAGACCCTCTCCGTCGACGTGCTCGACGCGGTCGGCTCCAATATCCGGGTCGACGCCCGCGGCCGCCAGGTCATGCGGGTGCTGCCGCGCATCCACGAGGACGTGAACGAGGAGTGGATCAGCGACAAGACGCGCCACGCCTGCGACGGCTTGAGCCGCCAGCGCCTCGACCGCCCCTATCTGCGGGTGGAGGGCAAGCTGCGCCCGGCCTCCTGGGAACAGGCCTTCGCCGCCATCGCCGCGCGGCTGAAGGGGCTGCCCGGCGAGAAGGCCGCGGCCATCGCCGGCGACCTCTGCGACGCCGAGTCCATGCTGGCGCTGAAGGACTTCATGACCGGGCTCGGCTCGCCGAACCTGGAGTGCCGCCAGGACGGCTCCAAGGCCGGCATCGGCGCCGGCGCGCGCTGCAGCTACCTCTTCAACACCACCATCGCCGGCATCGAGAAGGCCGACGCGATCCTGCTGGTCGGCACCAACCCGCGCTGGGAGGCGGCGCTGGTCAACGCCCGCATCCGCAAGCGCTTCCTGCAGAGCGGCCTGCCGGTCGGCGTGATCGGCCCGGCGGTCGACCTGACCTACCAGACCCTGCATCTCGGCGAGGGGCCCGCCGCGTTGCAGGCCCTGGCCGACGGCGAGGGCGACTTCGCCGAGGTGCTGCGCAAGGCCGAGCGGCCGATGCTGATCCTCGGCTCCGGCGCCGTGGCCCGGGCCGACGGCGGGGCGATCCTCTCGCTCGCCCGCAAGGTCGCCGAGACCTACGGCATGGCCGGCAAGGAGGCGCCCGAGGGCTGGAACGGCTACAACCTGCTCAACCGCGCGGCCAGCCGCGTCGGCGGGCTCGACCTCGGCTTCCTGCCGGGCGAGGGCGGGCGCGACCTGGAAGGCATCCTGGAGGGGGCGGGCAAGGGCGAGATCGAGTTCGTCTGGCTGCTGGGCGCCGACGAGATCGACATGGCCCGCCTGGGCTCCGCCTTCGTCGTCTACCAGGGCCACCACGGCGACGCCGGCGCGCACCGCGCCGACGTGATCCTGCCGGGCGCGGCCTACACCGAGAAGAACGGCACCTACGTGAACCTCGAGGGCCGGGTGCAGCTGGGCCGCCTGGCGGTCTTCCCGCCGGGTGAGGCCCGCGAGGACTGGACCATCCTGCGCGCGCTCTCGGAGATCGTCGGCCGGCGCCTGCCCTACGACAACCTGGGTGAGCTGCGGCAGAAGCTGATCGAGGCCAACCCGGTCTTCGGCCAGGTCGACGAGGTGCAGCCGGCGACCTGGCGGCCCTTCGGGCGCGCCGGCAAGCTGGCGGACCAGCCCTTCGCGCTGCCGATCGACAACTTCTACATGACCGACCCGATCAGCCGGGCCTCGCAGACCATGGCGAAGTGCGCCGAGGTCTTCGTGCTGCCCAAGCGCGCGGCGACCGGGACCGAGGGGTGAGGGGGATGATGCGAAGCGAGCGGACCGCCGGCGGGGCGGGGGAGGGGCGCCGTGGCTGACTTCTGGAGCGGCTACGCCTGGCCTCTCGCGATCATCGTCGCGCAGATCATGGCGATCGTCGTGCCGCTGCTGGTGGCCGTCGCCTACCTGACCTATGCCGAGCGCAAGGTGATCGCCGCCATGCAGCTGCGCAAGGGTCCGAACGTGGTCGGCCCCTTCGGCCTGCTACAGCCCTTCGCCGACGGCGCCAAGCTGCTGTTCAAGGAGACCATTCTGCCGGCCGGCGCCAACCGGGTGGTCTTCCTGGCGGCGCCGATCCTGACCTTCTCCCTGGCGATGGTGGCCTGGGCGGTGATCCCGGTGGACCACGGCTGGGTGATCGCCGACATCAACGTCGGCATCCTCTTCCTCTTCGCCATCTCCTCGCTCGGCGTCTACGGCGTGATCATGGCCGGCTGGGCCTCGAACTCGAAGTACCCCTTCCTGGGCGCGCTGCGCTCGGCCGCGCAGATGGTGAGCTACGAGGTCTCCATGGGCTTCGTCATCATCACCGTGCTGCTCTGCGTCGGCTCGCTGAACCTGACCGACATCGTGCTGGCGCAGAAGGGGCTCTGGTTCGCCATCCCGCTGCTGCCGATGTTCGTGATCTTCTTCATCTCGGTGCTGGCGGAGACCAACCGGGCGCCCTTCGACCTGCCGGAGGGCGAGTCGGAACTGGTGGCGGGCTATTTCGTCGAGTACTCCTCGATGAGCTTCGCGCTCTTCTTCCTCGGCGAATACGCCAACATGATCCTGATGAGCGCGATCACGGTCATCCTCTTCCTGGGGGGCTGGCTGCCGCCGCTCGACATCGCGCCCTTCAACTGGATCCCCGGCGTGATCTGGTTCGCGCTGAAGGTGGCGCTGGTGCTCTTCTGCTTCCTCTGGGTGCGCGCCACCTTCCCGCGCTACCGCTACGACCAGCTGATGCGCCTCGGCTGGAAGGTCTTCCTGCCCTTCACGCTGTTCTGGGTGGTGCTGACCGCCGGCGTGCTGGTGGCCTTCGACTGGGTGCCGAAGTGAGGCGGGGGACTTGCCAGGGCCGGGCGCGCCACTATGGTAGCGCCGCGCCGGCCCGCGGATCGCTTAGGAGCTAGGACGAGACGATGGCTTTCGTCGACCGCACGCTGCGCAGTGTCTTCCTCTGGGAGCTGGTCTCGGGGATGTGGCTGACGCTGCGCTACTTCTTCAAGCCGAAGGTGACGCTGAACTATCCCTACGAGAAGGGGGTGCTGAGCCCGCGTTTCCGCGGCGAGCACGCGCTGCGCCGCTATCCCAACGGCGAGGAGCGCTGCATCGCCTGCAAGCTCTGCGAGGCGATCTGCCCGGCGCTGGCCATCACCATCGAGGCCGAGCCGCGCGCCGACGGCAGCCGCCGCACGACGCGCTACGACATCGACATGACGAAGTGCATCTACTGCGGCTACTGCCAGGAATCCTGCCCGGTCGACGCCATCGTCCAGGGGCCGAACTTCGAGTTCGCCGCCGAGACCCGCGAGGAGCTCTTCTACAACAAGGAGAAGCTGCTGCAGAACGGCGACCGTTGGGAGTACGAGATCGCCCTGAACATCGCCAAGGACGCGCCCTACCGCTGAGCCGGGGGGCTCGGGCGCGGCCGCGAGGAGAGACGGAGTGAACGAGGGGATGAGCGCGTACAGGCCGTCGGTTCGACAGAGGGGGGTGCCGCGATGATCGTCCAGGCTCTCGTCTTCTATCTCTTCGCCGCCGTGGTGGTGGCTTCGGCCGTGATGGTGATCGCGGCCCGCAATCCCGTGCACTCGGTGCTCTTCCTGATCCTCGCCTTCTTCAACGCCGCCGGGCTCTTCCTGCTGATGGGCGCGGAGTTCCTGGCGATGATCCTGGTGGTGGTCTACGTCGGCGCCGTCGCGGTGCTCTTCCTCTTCGTGGTCATGATGCTGGACGTGAACGTCGCCCAGCTACGCCAGGGCTTCCTGCAGTACCTGCCGATCGGCGCGCTGATCGGCGTCGTGCTGCTGGTCGAGCTGATCATGGTGCTGGGCGCCTGGGTGCTGGCGCCCGGGGCGCCCGAGGCCAGGGGCATGCCGATCCCCGATCCCTCGGAGGTCACCAACACCCGGGCGCTGGGGCAGGTGCTCTACGACCACTACGTCTATCTCTTCCAGGCCGCCGGCCTGATCCTGCTGATCGCCATGGTCGGCGCCATCGTGCTGACGCTGCGTCAGCGCGAGGGCGTGCGCCGCCAGGCGATCTCCAAGCAGGTGGCGCGCCGGCGCGAGGAGGCGGTGGAGCTCAAGGACGTGCCGAGCGGGGGCGGCGTGTGATGCTGGAGATCGGGCTGGGGCACTACCTGACGGTGGCCGCGATCCTCTTCACCCTGGGGATCCTGGGCATCTTCCTGAACCGCAAGAACGTGATCGTCATCTTGATGTCGATCGAGCTGATGCTGCTGTCGGTCAACATCAACCTGGTGGCCTTCTCGACGCACCTGAACGACCTGGTCGGCCAGGTCTTCGCGCTCTTCATCCTGACGGTCGCCGCCGCCGAGGCGGCGATCGGCCTGGCGATCCTGGTGGTCTACTTCCGCAACCGCGGCTCCATCGCCGTCGAAGACATCAACATGATGAAGGGCTGAGGCGGTGCTGGACGTCGCGATCGTATTCCTGCCGCTGCTCGGCGCCATCCTCGCCGGCTTCTTCGGCCGCGCGCTGGGCGACCGCGGCGCGCAGCTCGTCACCTGCTCGGGCCTGGTGCTGGCGGCGCTGCTCTCGGTGATCGTCTTCATCGACGTGGCGCTGGGCGGCAACGCGCGCACCACCGAGCTCTTCACCTGGATCGACAGCGGCACCTTCGAGCTCTCCTGGGCGCTCCGGGTCGACACGCTGACAGCGATCATGTTCTGCGTGGTGACGATCGTCTCGGCCGTCGTCCACATCTACTCGGTCGGCTACATGGCGGAGGACAAGTCGATCCCCCGCTTCATGGCCTACCTGTCGCTCTTCACCTTCTTCATGCTGATGCTGGTGTCGGCCGACAACTTCGTGCAGATGTTCTTCGGCTGGGAGGGCGTGGGCCTCGCCTCCTACCTGCTGATCGGCTTCTGGTACGATCGGCCCAGCGCCAACGCCGCCGCCATCAAGGCCTTCCTGGTCAACCGCGTCGGCGACGTCGGCTTCGCGCTGGGCATCGCCGGCGCCTTCGTGCTCTTCGGGGCGGTGCAGTTCGACCTGGTCTTCTCCCTGGTGGAGGGCCGGGCCGAGGACAGCTTCTCGATCTTCGGCATCGAGGGCCACGCGCTCACCGCCATCTGCCTGCTGCTCTTCATCGGCGCCATGGGCAAGTCGGCGCAGCTCGGCCTGCACACCTGGCTGCCGGACGCCATGGAGGGTCCGACCCCGGTTTCGGCCCTGATCCACGCCGCCACCATGGTGACCGCCGGCGTCTTCATGCTCTGCCGGCTGTCGCCGATGTTCGAGTACGCCCCCTTCGCGCTGGAAGTGGTGACCTACGTCGGCGCGGCGACGGCGCTCTTCGCCGCGACCGTGGGCCTGACCCAGAACGACATCAAGCGGGTGATCGCCTACTCCACCTGCTCGCAGCTCGGCTACATGTTCTTCGCCATCGGCGTTTCGGCCTACTCGGCGGCGATGTTCCACCTCATGACCCACGCCTTCTTCAAGGCGCTGCTGTTCCTGGGCGCGGGCTCGGTGATCCACGCCATGCACCACGAGCAGGACATGCGGAAGATGGGCGGGCTCTACCGCAAGATCCCGGTGACCTACACGCTGATGTGGATCGGCAGCCTGGCGCTGGTGGGCTTCGGCATCCCCGGGGTGGTCGGCTTCGCCGGCTTCTACTCCAAGGACATCGTCATCGAGGCGGCCTATGCCGCGCAGTCGGCGGCCGGCGGCTTCGCCTTCTGGCTCGGCATCCTGGCGGCGCTGATGACGGCCTTCTATTCCTTCCGCCTGCTGTTCATGACCTTCCACGGCACGCCGGCGGACCGCCACGCCTACGACCACGCCCACGAATCGCCGCGGGTGATGATCTGGCCGCTCTACCTGCTGGCGCTGGGGGCCGTGGTGGCCGGCGCGCTCTTCTATCCCTACTTCGTCGGCAGCGGGCGCGAGGCCTTCTGGGGCGACTCCCTGCTGGTGCTGCACGACATCATCGAGGAGGCGCACCACGTGCCCTTCTGGGTGAAGGCGGCGCCCATGGTGGTGACGCTGCTCGGCATCGCGCTGGCCTGGGTGATGTACATCCGCAGCCCGGCGCTGCCGGGCATCCTCGCCGACCGCCTGCGGCCGCTCTACCTCTTCTCCTACAACAAGTGGTATTTCGACGAGCTCTACGACCGCGTCTTCGTGCGGCCGGCCTACTACCTGGGCCAGGGGCTGTGGAAGACCGGCGACGGGGCGCTGATCGACGGCCTCGGTCCCGACGGGGTCGCCGCCGCCACCCGCGATCTGGCGCAGCGGGCCGGGCGGCTGCAGAGCGGCTACCTCTACCATTACGCCTTCGCCATGCTGATCGGTGTCGTCCTGCTGATCTCCTGGTACATCTTCCGGACGCTGGGTTGACGGGGGACCCTCGATGAGCACCTGGCCGCTTCTCTCCCTCGTCACCTTCCTGCCGCTGGTCGGCGCCGCCTTCATCCTGGCGGCGCGCGGCGAGGAGGCCGTGGTGGCGCGCAACGCGCGCTACGTGGCGCTCTGGACCTCGCTGATCACCTTCGCGCTGTCGCTCTTCATCTGGTTCGGCTTCGAGCGCGGCACCGCCGACTTCCAGTTCGTCGAGAAGGTGCAGTGGATCCCGGCGCTGGGCATCACCTACCACATGGGCGTGGACGGCATCTCCATGCCCTTCGTGCTGCTCTCGACCCTGCTGACGCCGATCTGCGTCCTGGCCAGCTGGGACTCGGTGCAGCACCGGGTGAAGGAGTACATGATCGCCTTCCTCGTCCTCGAGACGCTGATGGTGGGCATGTTCTGCGCCCTGGATTTCGTCGCCTTCTACATCTTCTTCGAAGGCGTGCTGATCCCGATGTTCCTGATCATCGGCGTCTGGGGCGGGGCGCGGCGGGTCTACGCCGCCTTCAAGTTCTTCCTCTACACCCTGGCCGGCTCGGTGCTGATGCTGCTGGCCATCCTGATGCTCTACTTCACCACCGGCACCACCGACATCCCGACGCTGATCAACGAGGTGCGGGTTCCGGCCTCGCTGCAGATCTGGCTCTGGCTCGCCTTCTTCGCCTCCTTCGCGGTGAAGGTGCCGATGTGGCCGGTGCACACCTGGCTGCCCGACGCCCACGTCGAGGCGCCGACCGCCGGCTCGGTCATCCTGGCCGGCGTGCTGCTGAAGATGGGCGCCTACGGCTTCCTGCGCTTCTCCGTGCCGATGCTGCCGGAGGCCTCGGCCTTCTTCACGCCGCTGGTCTTCACGCTCTCGGTCGTGGCCATCATCTACACCTCGCTGGTGGCCCTGGCGCAGACCGACATGAAGAAGCTGATCGCCTATTCCTCGGTCGCCCACATGGGCTACGTCACGGTCGGCATCTTCACCGCCACGCGCCAGGGCGTGGAGGGCGCGCTCTTCCAGATGCTGAGCCACGGCATCGTCTCGGCGGCGCTCTTCCTCTGCGTCGGCGTGGTCTACGACCGCCTGCACACCCGCGAGATCGCCCGCTACGGCGGCCTGGCCCAGAACATGCCGCGCTACGCCCTGGTCTTCATGGTCTTCATGCTGGCCTCGGTCGGCCTGCCCGGCACCACCGGCTTCGTCGGCGAGTTCCTGGTGATCGTCGGCGCCTTCGGCGTCTCCACTTGGCTCGGCCTGCTGGTGGCGAGCGGCATGGTGCTGGGCGCGGCCTACATGCTGGTGCTCTACCGCCGCGTCGTCTTCGGCACCATCACCAAGGAGGACGTGCGCAAGATGCTCGACATGAACTGGCGGGAGAAGGCGGTCTTCGCGCCGCTGCTGATCCTCGCCGTCCTGTTCGGCGTCTATCCCGCGCCGGTGCTGGACGTCATGTCCGCCTCGGTCGAGAACCTGATCACCAACTACCAGCTGGCGCTGGGCGAGGAGGGCGCGCCCTCCCTGCTGGCCCAGCTGCTGCCGCAGCGCTGAGGAGGCCCGCCCCGTGAGCATCGGAGCCGACATCGTCGCCGCGCTGCCCGAGATCTTCCTCGCCTGCGCCGCCATCGTCCTGCTGATGCTGGGCGTCTTCCGGCAGTCGATGCCGGCGCGCGTCATCGGCCTGCTCGGCGTCGCCGCCCTGGTCGCCACCGCGGCCTTGGTCTACCTCGGCGACGGCCGCGGCGAACTCGCCTTCAACGGCCTCTTCCTGAACGACGGCTTCGGCGACTACATGAAGCTGCTGGTGCTGATCGGCGCCGCGCTCACCATGGTGATGGCGCTGCGCGGCCTGGAGCAGGAGCAGATGGCCCGCTTCGAGTTCCCGGTGCTGCTGCTCTTCGCCACGGTCGGCATGCTGATGATGATCTCGGCCAACGACCTCATCAGCCTCTACATGGGCCTGGAGCTGCAGTCCCTGGCGCTCTACGTGGTCGCCGCCTTCCGGCGCGATTCCCTGCGCTCCTCCGAGGCGGGGCTGAAGTACTTCGTCCTCGGCTCGCTGGCCTCGGGCATGCTGCTCTACGGCATGTCGATGGTCTACGGCTTCACCGGGACCACGAACTTCGCGACCCTGGCGGAGATCTTCGCCGCACAGGAGGGCGCGCCCTCGATCGGGCTGATCGTCGGCCTCGTCTTCATCGCCGCCGGCCTCGCCTTCAAGGTCTCGGCCGTGCCCTTCCACATGTGGACACCGGACGTCTACGAGGGCGCCCCCACGGCGGTCACGGCCTTCCTGGCCGCCGCGCCCAAGATCGCCGCCATGGCGCTGATGGTGCGGGTGCTGATGGGGCCCTTCGGCGACCTGGTGGAGCAGTGGCGCCAGATCGTCGTCTTCATCGCCCTGGCCTCGATGCTGCTCGGCGCCTTCGCCGCCATCAACCAGCGCAACATCAAGCGGCTGATGGCCTACAGCTCGATCGGCCACGTCGGCTTCGCCCTGGTCGGCCTCGCCGCCGGCACCGAGGCCGGCATCCGCGGCGTCGCCGTCTACATGACGCTCTACCTCTTCATGAACGTCGGCACCTTCGCCTGCATCCTCTGCATGCGGGTGAACGGCCGCGCGGTGGAGGGCATCGACGACCTCAAGGGGCTGAGCCGCACCAACCCCTCCATGGCGCTGGCGCTGGCCGTCTTCATGTTCTCCATGGCCGGCATCCCGCCGCTCGCCGGCTTCTTCGGCAAGCTCTACGTCTTCCTGGCGGCGATCGAGTCGGGGCTCTACCTGCTGGCGGTGATCGGCGTGCTGGCCAGCGTGGTCGCGGCCTTCTACTACCTGCGCATCGTCAAGCTGATGTACTTCGACGAGCCGGCCGAGGCCTTCGACCGGCCGATCGGCCGGGAGATGACGGCGGTCCTGCTGGTCAGCGGCGTCGTCATCGCCTTCTTCATCGTGCTGCCGGGTCCGATCGTCGAGGGGGCGGCCGCGGCGGCCGAGGCCTTCTTCCCGCCGGGACGATGAGCGGGGCCGCCGACGCGCGCATCCCCAGGCTGCCGCCGGCCTACCGGCTGGTGGCCCTCGACAGCGTCGGCTCGACCATGGACGAGGCGCGCCGCCTCGCCGAGCAGGAGCAGGCCGAGGACGGGACCCTGGTCTGGGCGCGCGAGCAGACCGGCGGGCGCGGTCGTCTCGGCCGCGCCTGGACGAGCCCGCGCGGCAACCTCTATCTCTCGCTGGTGGCGCGGCCGAATTGCGCGCCGGCCGAGGCGGCGCAGCTCGGCTTCGCCGCGGCCCTGGCGCTGGGCGAGGCCATCGGCGCGGTCTCGCCGCCGGTCGAGGTGACCTTCAAGTGGCCCAACGACGTGCTGCTGCACGAGCGCAAGGTCGCCGGCATCCTGCTGGAATCCCGCTCCTCGGCCACGGGCGGCCTGGACTGGCTGATCCTGGGCTGCGGCGTGAACCTGGCGCACTTCCCCAAGGATACGCCCTATCCGGCGACCTCGATGCACTACGAGGGCGTGCCGTCGAGCGTCGGGCCGGAGGAGCTGCTGGAGGCCTTCGGGCGCCACTTCCTCTCCTGGGCCAGCCGCTGGCTGGACGATGGTTTCGCGCCGCTGCGCAAGGTCTGGCTGCGCCACGCCGCGCGCCTGGGGGAGGAGATCGAGGTTCGGCTGCCGCGCGAGACGCTGCGCGGCACCTTCCGCGACCTCGACGAGCAGGGCTACCTGCTACTGGAGCTGGACGGCGGGGAGGTCCACCGCATCTCCAGCGGCGAGGTCTTCGGCGTGGAGTGAGACGATGCTGCTGGTGGTCGACTACGGCAACACCAACGCGGTCTTCGCCGCCTACGACGGCGAGCGCCTGATCGGACAGTGGCGCTGCGCCAGCGACGCGCGGCGGACGGCCGACGAGTACGCGGTCTGGCTGACGCAGCTGCTGCAGCTCTCGGGCCTGGGTGCCAAGGACATCGAGGCGGTCGCGATCTCCAACGTGGTGCCGGCGGCGGACCGGGCGCTGGGCCAGCTCTGCCGGCGCTACCTGGACTGCGAGCCGGTGAGCGTGCGCCAGGCCATGGCCAGCGCCGGCATCGAGATCCGCATCGCCCGGCCGGAGCAGGTCGGCGCCGACCGCATCGCCAACGCCGTGGCCGCCCACGCCGCCTACGAGGGGGCGATGATCGTGGTCGACTTCGGCACCGCCACGACCTTCGACGTGATCGATCCCGACGGCGCCTATAGCGGCGGCGTGATCGCGCCCGGCATCAACCTCTCGATGGAGGCGCTCTACCTGGCCGCGGCGCGGCTGCCGCGCATCACGGTGGAGCAGCCGGCGCAGGTGGTGGGGCAGGACACGGTCTCGGCCATGCAGTCGGGCGTGTTCTGGGGCTATATCGGCCTGATCGAGGGGCTGATCGCGCGCATCGATACCGAGCGCGACCGCCGCCACAGCGTCGTCGCCACCGGCGGCCTCTCGCCGCTCTTCGAGGCGGTGACCGAGTCCATTCACGAGGTCGATCTCGACCTCACCCTGCGCGGCATCCGCCTGCTCTACGAGAAGCACCGGGCGGCGGGGGGGTAGGGTGCGAGCCGCGTTGCGACGGCGGCCGGAGCGCCTACTTTACGGCTGTCATTGCGAGCGAAGCGAAGCAATCCAGGGGCCACGGCCTCTGGCCCCTGGATTGCTTCGCTTCGCTCGCAATGACCAACTGCAACAGCCCTCGCCCGTTTCGTGAGATCAAGAGGTGACATGAACCCCAAGCTGAAGCGTATCGCCGATCCCGTGACCCCGGGGGCAGAGGATCTGCTCTTCCTGCCGCTCGGCGGCACCGGGGAGATCGGCATGAACCTCAATCTCTACGGCCACGACGGCAAGTGGCTGATGGTCGATCTCGGCGTCGCCTTCGGCGAGCACGACCTGCCGGGCATCGAGGTGACGATGCCCGACCCCGACTTCATCGTCGAGCGGGCCGACGACCTGGTCGGCCTGGTGCTGACCCACGCCCACGAGGACCATCTGGGTGCCGTGCCCTATCTCTGGCGCTACCTGCGCTGCCCGATCTACGCGACGCCCTTCACCGCCGCACTGCTGCGCCGCAAGCTGAAGGACGATCGCGTCGAGGATGCGCCGGACATCATCGAGATCCCGCTGTCCAGCCGCTTCAGCCTCGGTCCCTTCGACCTCGAGCTGGTGACGCTGACCCATTCGATCCCCGAGCCCAACGCCGTGGTGATCCGCACCCCGGCCGGCACGGTGGTGCACACCGGCGACTGGAAGCTCGATCCCGACCCGCTGGTGGGCGACGACTTCGACGACAAGCGCCTGCGCGAGGTCGCCGAGGAAGGCGTGCTGGCGATGGTCTGCGACAGCACCAACGCCCTGGTGCCCGGCCGCGCCGGCTCCGAGCTGGAGGTGCGCGCGGCCCTGGAGGCGGCGGTCGGGCGCATGAAGAAGCGCGTCGCCGTGGCCTGCTTCGCCAGCAACGTCGCCCGCCTGGAGACGGTGATGCGGGTGGCCGAGACCCACGGCCGCCAGGTCGCCCTGGTCGGTCGCTCGATGCACCGCATCGTCGCCGCCGCGCGCGAGGCCGGCTATCTGAAGGACCTGCCGCCGATCCTCGACGAGCGCGACATCGGCCACCTGCCCCGCGAGGAGGTGCTGCTGCTCTGCACCGGCAGCCAGGGCGAGCCGCGCGCCGCCCTCTGGCGCATCGCCAACGACGACCACCCCGAGGTCACGCTGGACTCCGGCGACGCCGTGCTCTTCTCCTCCCGGGTCATCCCCGGCAACGAGAAGTCGATCCTGGCGCTCTGCAACCTGCTGTCGCGGCGCGGCATCGAGGTGGTGACGGCCGACGAGGCCGACCCGATCCACGTCTCCGGCCATCCCTGCCGCGACGAGCTGACGGAGATGTACCAGTGGGTGCGGCCGCGGGTCGCGGTTCCGGTGCACGGCGAGGCGCGCCATCTCTTCGCCCATGCGGAGCTGGCGCGGGCCTGCCAGGTACCGGAGAGCGTGCTGGCCGAGAACGGCGCGATGGTCCGCCTGGCGCCGGGGCCGGCGGCGATCGTCGACCATGTCCACGCCGGCCGTCTGGTGCTGGACGGCAGCATCCTGCGGCCGGTGGATTCGCCGGTGCTGCGCACCCGCCGCCGGATGGTCTACAACGGCTCCGTCGCCGTCACCGTGGTCGCGGACTCCGACGGCGGCCTGCTGGTGGAGCCGCGCTTCGCCGCCGGCGGCCTCTACGACGCCGAGGAGGAGCCGGAGGTCGAGGCCGCCGCGGTGGCCGCGGTGGAGGAGGCGCTGCACCGCCTGTCGCGCCACGACCGGCGGCAGGATTCGGCGCTGGTCGAGGCGGTGCGGGCCGCCGTGCGGCGGTCGCTGCAGCGCGAGCTGGGCAAGAAGCCGGTGGTCGAGGTGCAGCTGATTCGCCTGGACTGAGGCGTGGGTGGAACGAGGAGCGGAAGATGATCGGGCGCCTGAACCACGTGGCCATCGCCGTGCCGGACCTGGCGGCGGCGGCGGCGAGCTACAGCGGCACCCTCGGCGCGAAGGTCTCGGCGCCGCAGGAGGAGCCAGACCACGGCGTCACCGTGGTCTTCGTCGAGCTGCCCAACACCAAGATCGAGCTGCTGCATCCCCTGGGCGAGGCCTCGCCCATCGCCGGCTTCCTGGCGAAGAATCCGGCCGGCGGCATCCACCATCTCTGCTACGAGGTCGAGGACATCCTGGCCGCCCGCGACCGGCTGCAGGCCGAGGGCGCGCGGGTGCTGGGCGACGGCGAGCCGAAGATCGGCGCCCACGGCAAGCCGGTGCTCTTCCTGCATCCCAAGGACTTCTTCGGCACGCTGATCGAGCTCGAGCAGGTCTGAGGACGAGGTCGCGCCATGAACTGGTTCAACGGCATCATCGTCTTCTTCTGCGTCTGGTGGGTGGTGCTCTTCACGGTGCTGCCCTGGGGGGTGCGCCGCGTCGAGAACCCCGAGCCCGGCCACGAGCCGGGGGCGCCGGAAAAGCCCATGCTGTGGCGCAAGCTGATGGTCACCACCCTGCTCGCGGTGGTCGTCTGGCTGGCGATCCACCTGGTGGTCTCGCTGGAGATCGTCTCCTTCCGCGAGATGGTGGCGGGCGGCTGAAGGCCGTGGCGGCGAGCTGAGCCTCCTGCCGCGTCATCCCGCCCCTCCCGAGTCCTCCTGAGAGTACGGCCGGAAATGAATTGAGCTTTGTCAGCTGCTTCGGACGGCTGTCCCGTCATTGCGAGCGCAGCGAAGCAATCCAGGGGCAAGAGGGCGATGGCCCTGGATTGCTTCGCTGCGCTCGCAATGACCGTGACGCGGCCGGGAACGACGGGACCGATCTGCGCGGCGCTTGCAGAAGCCAAAGAATTGAAATCGCTAGTATAATTTCCGGCCGGGCTCTGAGCGCAAGCGAAGGATCGCGATCCGTCGGAGCGCCGCTGCTACCGCCACTGGATCTCACGCGGAGCCGCGGAGTGCGCGGAGGTGGTGCCTCTGCGTAGCGCCGCGCTCTCTGTGGTTCCGTGTGAGACCGGCAGGCCCCCGGGGCCCCAAAAAAGACGGCAGGCGCGCGCGGGGCGGGCCTGCCAGCCTGGGAAGCTTCTGAGGCTTCTCGCTTTGCGTCCCGACCTTCTATAGCGGGGCCGGGGCGGTGTCCGTTCCTCCACAGACCTGGGCCGTGTCCGCGCCCGCCGGACGGCGTGACGCGATCTAACGGATATAGCTCAGGCCTCGGGCCGGCGTCATCAAGATTCTGGTAACCATGACGCCGCCGGCCCTTCCGTCGTCCGGCCTCAGAGGAAGGCGAACTTCAGCGAGAAGAGGGCGGCGATCACCAGCACCGCGATCGGGCACTCGCTCCAGCGCCCGCTCAGGATCTTGATGCCGGCGAAGGCGATGAAGCCGATGCCGATGCCGTCGGCGATGGAGAAGGTGAAGGGCATGGCGATCGCCGTGATCACCGCCGGGGCGTAGACCGTGGCGTCCTCCCAGTCCACCTCGGCCAGGCCGCGCGCCATCATGCAGGCCACGAACAGCAGGGCCGGCGCCGTGGCGTAGGCGGGAATGGTCTGCGCCAGCGGCGCGAAGAAGAGGCAGAGCAGGAAGAGGATCGCCACCACCACGGCGGTCAGGCCGGTGCGCCCGCCCGCCTTGATGCCCGCCGCGCTCTCGATATAGGAGGTCGTGGTCGAGGTGCCGAGCAGCGAGCCGGCGACCGAGGCCGAGGAGTCGGCCAGCAGCGCCTTGCGCAGCCGCGGCAGGCGGCCCTGCTCGTCGAGCAGCCCGGCGCGGTGCGCCACGCCCATCAGCGTGCCGGCCGTGTCGAAGAGGTCGACGAAGAGGAAGGTGAAGACCACGGCGATCAGGCCGATCTGGAAGGCGCCGGCGAGATCGAGCTGCAGGAAGGTCGGCGAGGGATCCGGCGGCATGCCGATCACGCCCTGGAAGGGCGAGACGCCGAGCGCGATGCCGATCGCCGCCGTCGCCAGGATGCCGATGATGACGGCGCCGGGAACGCGGCGCACGTCCAGCGCCACCATCAGCAGGAAGCCGAAGATCGCCAGGATCGCCGGCCAGGCGGTCATCTCGCCCAGCGTCACCAGGGTCGCCGGATGGTCGACGACGATGCCGGCGTTCTTCAGCGCGATGATGCCGAGGAAGAGGCCGATGCCGGCCGAGATCGCCATCTTCAGCTCGCGCGGGATGGCGTTGATCACCCACTCGCGCACCGGCAGCACCGAGAGGATGACGAAGAGGATGCCCGAGAGGAAGATGGCGCCCAGCGCCACCTGCCACGTGTAGCCCATCCCCAGCACGACGCCGTAGGTGAAGAAGGCGTTGAGCCCCATGCCGGGCGCGAGCGCGATGGGGTAGTTGGCGTAGAGCCCCATGATCAGCGTGCCGATCGCCGCCGCCACGCAGGTGGCGACGAAGACCGCGCCGAAGTCCATGCCGGCGTCGGAGAGGATCGCCGGGTTGACGAAGGTGATATAGGCCATCGTCAGGAAGGTGGTGAAGCCGGCGATCACCTCCGTGCGCACGGTGGTGCCGTTCTCGGCCAGCTTGAAATGGTTCTGCAGCATCCGAGCCCCCTCTCTCTGCCGGCGGGGCGTCGCCCGAAAGGCGGCCGCCGCGCCCGGCTGTCCGTTGCACGCCCCGGCCACTTCCCCCTGGCAGGCGCGATTTCGACTCGCGCCTTAGGCTTTTCGCAACGGCTGAGAGGCTAGTCTCGACCCATGCTGCATGGCTACAGCTTTGTTGCGCCCGCCTTCGTGGCGCTCTGTCTTCTCTGGCCCGCGGTCCCCGCCGCGGCGCAGACCCTGGTGATCGACAGCGCCGCCTGCCGGCTGCTGGAGCGCTACCGGCCCGAGCCGGGCCAGGATCCGACCTACCGCCCCGGCGAGGACGCGCGGGGCCGCCCGGTCGCCCCGGCGGATCTGGGCGGCGGCACGGCGCTGGCGCTGCCGGAGACCTACGAGTTCGAGGTCGAGGTGCGGCCGCGCGACCGCGGCCGCCTGCGCGATTCCCGCATCGCCGTCGGCCGCGTGAGCGTGCTGCCCGACGGGCGGCTGCTGTGGAACGGCGAGCCGATGGACGACGCCCGCCGGGTCGCCCTGCTGGAGCTCTGCCGCGAGCAGCAGGAGTAGCGGCCCGCGGCGGTCGGCCGGCGTGGCTACGCCGACGCTTGCCATTGCCGTTTCGTAACGCTCTATGATCGTTTCATGGCGCGTGACCTGCGATCCTCGATCCCGTCGCTTCCTTCCGGCCGCCCGGTCTCGGAAGCCGTCGCCGGCGCACTTGAGACCGAGCGGCTCGGACACGGCGGTGCCGGCGTCGCGGCCGTCCTGCGCCACCGTCTGGCGGAGGGCGCGCTCGACGGTCCCGGGCCCGGCTGGGTGATCGAGAAGCGGTTGCGGCCGGGGCCGCTCCGGCGCGCCTCCCCCGAGTTGCTGTTCTATCGCGAGATCGCGCCGCATCTGCGCCTGGAGCCCCTGGGCCTGCCGCGGTTGCTGCTGGTCGAGCGGGTGGCGGGCGAGGAACGGCTGCTGCTCGAGGCGGTCGAGGGAACGGCGCCGAGCCTGGGCTCGGCCATGCGGGAACTGGGCGCCGGCATCGCCGCGCTGGAGGCCTCGAGCGGCGGCTGGCTCGCCGGCCTGACGCCGGCGGCGCGGCGACGCCTTGCCCCTCTCGACTTCTTCGGNCCCGCCGGCCGCCGCGGCTTCCGAGGCCACTACCTGCTCTATCTCGGCCGGCTGCTGCGCCGCCGGCGGGCGAAGGCGGCGCGGCTGTCGCGCATCGGCCGGCGCCTCGCGGCGCTGGAGCGGCGTCTGCGGCAGGCGCCGCCCTGCCTCTGCCACCTCGATCCCAGCGGCAAGAACCTGATCCGCGGCCCCGAGGGGCTGACCCTGATCGACTGGGGGCAGCTTGCACTCGGCCGCCCGGGTTTCGACCTCGGCGCGGTGCTGGCGCAGCTCGCCCGCCGCTGGGGGCGGGCCGGCTATCGCGACCTGCGCGGGCGCCTCTTCGCCGCCTACGAGGAGCGCCTCGCCGCCGCGGCGCCGGAACTGCTGCCCGCGGCGCGTGATGGCGCGGCCTTCTATCTCGGCTGTGCGCTGCTGTTCCACCTCTCGCAGCCCAGGGCGATCGAGCCCTGGCGCGTGGCGCGCCTGCTCGAATGCCTGGAGCAGGAGCTGGGGCTCAGGTGATCTGCACGGCCTCGCGCCGGCCGCTCTCGCGTGAGCGGCAGATCGCCTCGAAGACGGCGACGCCGTGCAGCGCATCGGCGGGCGGGACCGCCGCCGGCGCCTCGCCGCGGATCGCCGCGGCGAAGGCGCGCAGCTGGTCGCGCTCCATGGCCGGCGGCGCCAGGATCTCCTCGCGTCCGGTGCCGTCGAGGGCGGTCACCAGCAGCCGGTCGTAGCCGCGCATCTCGGCCCAGGCCTTGCTGCCCATGACCCGCAGGCTCCAGAGCGCCGGCGTGGCGATCACCGTCGTCAGATTGCCGAGCGCGCCGCCGGCGAAGTCGAGCGCCACCATGACGGTGTCGTCGAGCGGCACCGGCAAGAGGTCACTGCGGGCGCGGGTCTCCACGGTGGCGATCGGCCCGCCGAGGTGCAGGAAGCAGTCCAGCAGGTGGACGCCGAGGCCGGTCATGCCGCCGACGGGGCTTTCGTCCGGGTCGGCGCGCCACATCCCGGACTGGTAGCGGTAGCCGCCCGGCGCCGAAAAGTGCCCCTCGAAGGCCAGCGGCCGGCCCAGTTCGCCCTCGTCCAGCAGCGTCTTCAGGCGCCGCAGCGCCGGTGAGAAGCGGCGGTTGAAGCCGACCGTCAGCACCAGCCCGCGCTCCTCGGCCAGGGCCAGGAGCGCGGCGGCTTCCTCGGCGCGCAGCACCATGGGCTTTTCGACCAGGACGTGCTTGCCGGCCAGCAGCGCCTGGCGGATCTGTTCGCCGTGCCGGCGATGCGGCGTCGCCAGCACCACGCCGTCGAGGTCCGGGCGGGCCAGCAGCGCCTCGTAGTCCGGCTCCAGGGCGAGCCCGGCGCGCGCGGCGTAGTCGGCGGCGCGCTCCGGCCGGCCGGTGCAGGCGGCGAGGAAGCGCAGGTCTTCGCCCTCCTGCTGCAGGCTGTCGACCAGAATGCGCCCCCAGCGGCCGAGCCCGGCGATCCCCAGAGTGGTCATGCTGCTCCCCCCACGGCGGTTTTCCCCGCGCGCCTTGCCTGTCGGAAAGTGGTGCGGCTACAGGGATCGAATCGCCCCTGCTACCGCGTTGATTTCAAGGTTTTTTCGTCACCACGCCAAGCCTCGGATACCAACAGAAATACCAACATCGGCGCCAGCGTCCTGCTGCGGGCCTCCCGGACCCGTGAGGGGGCGGGCAGTCCGGCACCCCTCGACGGTCTGACTAGCACGACGCGGCCCAGAGACGCCAGGGGCGCCGGCGGGGCTCTTCGGAACCCGGCGGGGCCAGGGGCGCGCCAGCGGCGCCCTGAGGGCCGGGAAGCGGCATCTTGCGGGGGGTCGGCGCAGCAACGCCCCCGCTCGATCTGAGCGGGGGCGCTGCCAGCAATTCCAGCAAGGAGACGCGAGATGGACCGTCACGCGACGGCGAATACTGCCACAGGCCGGCGGCGAGGTCTACCGAATCAGCGTGATTTCCTTTGCGCCGATGCGCGCCGAGGGGAAAGTGGAAATAAACCCTTCTTTCTCCAAAGTGAAGAGCGCAGCGACGACTTCCTGTTGTGGAAGGTGTAGTGCCTTGACGAAGCCTTTCAGCGTCAGCGCCTCGCCCTGCGGGTCGAGCACCGCCAAGCGCGCGGCGACCTGACCGACCGGCCGGCGCCGGTCATGGCGACGGTAGACGCTTGCCAGCCACTGGACGGGGTGAAGGCGGGCTTTCGGCCCGCCTTCCTCGGCTTCGCCTCGCAACTCCCGTAGGGCCGCCTGGAGCGCCTGGACGGCTGGCGAGGAAGCGCCGCGATCGAGGGCGGCCAGGTCGTCGGGGCAGATGGCGCGTGCGGCCCTGAGGGCCGCCCGCTCGGCGTCAAGCTGCATCGTCGTGGTCCTCCGGGAACTCGCCTGTTTCGCAGGCCGTGGCCTGAGCCTCCAGGGCGGCGGCGATCCGGCCCAGGGCCTCACGGCACTCTCGCTCGGCGCGGGCGAGGTCAAGGCGATCACGCGCAAGACGACGGGGAAGCCCGTCGAGCTCCCGTCGGACCACGGCAGCGAGAAGATCCATGGCGAGACGGGCGTCGTTGAGCGGGATCAGGTCGCGCGCCTCGCGGGCAGTGATCTGGGCCACGCGCTTGGTGCTGGCCCGGACGGCCGCCGCCTTGGCCGCTGAAAGCTCGCTCGAAGTGCGGCCTTCGCGGGCCTTGACGAAGAGGCGCTGCACCGCCAGCGCCAGGGGCCAGCGACCGCGGCCGATCGGCCGCACGTCGGCTTCGGCCAGCAGGTTGCGGGCCTGCCGTGAGGTCACGCCGAGGAGCTGGCCGAGGACATCGATCGGCACCGCTTCTGGGAGGGGATGTTCCGCCATGGTCGCTCCATTGTTCCGCAATGTGAAACGGAAACGCAAGTCGGGCGAGTCGGAAAACGGAGAAGGATCGGGCGCCGCTTGGCCCGCGAGCCGCGCTACCCGCACACGGTCCCTTGAAAGGGGGGTGGGGGCGCCGGAGAGGCCGCCGGAGGCGCGCAGGGGCGGGCTCCTGGCCCGCCCCTGCGCTTCACCGTGAAGCGTTGATGCTCGCGACGGCCTTCGCCCAGGGCGACGCTGCCGAGCCCTGCGCCACCTTCTCGACGGGCTGCTGCTGGTACTGCTGCTGGTCCTGGCCTTCCTCGGCGGCCTGCTGCTGCCCCTGCTGCTGCTCCTGGCCGCCCTGGCCGGCGGGCAGGGCGCCACCGCCGCGCCTGGCATTGATCGCCGACACCGCGCGCGCCATGGCCGCCGCGCCGGGGTCGGGCTGCTGGGGCTCGGGCTCGGCCTGCTGCTGCGGCTCGGCAGCGGCCGGCTCGGGGAAGGCCGCGCGGGCGCGGGCCGCGTCCAGGGCCTTTGCCTCGCGCTGCTGCTTCTCCTCCGCCTCGACGAGGGCGATGTCGGCCGAGACGGCCGCGTAGGCGGTGGCCTCGAAGTCGCCGGGCGTGAGGCCGGTAGAGTAGGCCCGCGCCAGGGCGACGGCGTAGGCTTCCTTCCAGGCGGGGTCCGAGTGGAGCTTCTCGACGTGTTCGCGCTTCATGACGTTCTCCTGGTTCAGCCGCGCGCTCGTGCGGGCGGCTCAGTGGTGGGAAGGGGGCGGGGTGCTGCGGGAGGGCGGGCGCGCGATGCGCCCGCCCCATGCCGCCGGAGGGCGCGCGCGGTAGCCGCGAGGAGGTCGTTGACGACGGTCTCGGGCCGTCCGCCGGTGTGGGCCAGGACGTGGCGCAGGACGCCGAGCGCGCCCGGCTGCTGGTCGCCGGAGGAAGGGGGCGGGGGCATCAAGCCCCCGCCCTTCTGCGCCGCCGGGCGTGTCAAACTCGCGTGACCGATAATACTCTTCTTCTGGGGCACGCGACTTTGACAACTGGGCGTGATCTCTCCGGCGGCGACCCTGCGGCGGATGGTTCGTTCGCTGACGCCATGTTCCTCGGCGAGGCGGGCCAACTCGGCCCGCCATGCTTCCGCCGCCGCCTGCCGCTCCTCGGCGCTGGGGGCGCCGCGCTCCCTCCGCCGGCGCCGCATCCGCTCGGCGCGCAGGTCTCGGTTCAACGCCGCCCGGCGGGCCGCGAACTCGTCCTCGCTCAGGTCGGCAGGGGCAAGCTGTACCTGCCGCCTCGCGTCTGGCCGAATGGCGTAGAGGCGCAGCGCCTCGAACTCTTCCCAGGTGAAGCCGAGGGCCTCGCCCGCCTCACGGTTCGTGAGGCGGAGCAGCCAGGTCGGCGTCTGATCCAGGCGGTGCAGCTCTGCCGCAGGGAGGCCGGGGAGGAGTCGGCGTGTCTCTTCGGCCGCCCGTGCTCGGCGCTCGCCGGCCGACAGATCAAGGTCGCCCTCCAGCTCACAGATCAGCGCCGCGTAGACGATCGGCGCAAACTGCTCCGCCACCTCGGGATCTCGGCGACCTTGCCAGCCGTGACGCCAGTCCAGGAGCGCAAGGGCGCTGGTCTGTCGCTGTGCGGCGATCCGCGCCAGCGCGAGGCGCCGGCGGGCGCCGGCCGCCTCTTGGTCGGCGGTCGCGATCGCGGCCTTCATGCTCGCGACCTGGCTGCGCCGGCGGACGGCGATAGTTGGTCCCCGGCTAGGCACTGGCCGCTTCCTCGGCGAGCGCGTCGAGAAATTCGAGCAGCAGGCTGTGGTAGGCGCGCATCTCGCGGCGGGCTTGGTTCAGCGGCACGTGCATTGCGTGCAGGCGGTGGGCGTGGGTTTCCAGGGCGTCGGCCAGGGCGCGGCCGCTTCGGCTGCGATGGACGCGCAGCGCGACCTTGGCGACCGCGCGCCAGTTGCGGGCGGTGGGAAAGACCGTGACCGGCGCGCCCGTCCAAGGCTGGCTTTGGTAGAGCCGGGCGGGGTGCGTCAGATGGCCGGGGATCAGCTCGATGCGGTCAACGTCAAGCTCGACCGCCGCCCGGATCGGGTCAGGCTTCGGCTTCGGCTTCATGGTGCGGTACCTCCTCTTCGCGGTCGCTGGCCCTGCCCGCAAGGTTGAGCGCCAAGCGCCGGGCCTCCCGGCCGAGGGCCAGCAGCTCGGCCAGCAGCGCCGGCGCCGCCGGGGCGACGGGGGCGGCGCTCACGGCCGCCCGGCCTCGGCGCCGCACCGCGGGCAGCGGGGGCGCTGGCCGGCCCTGGCCGGCGCCGCCGGGCCGCTCCGGCCGCAGGCCGCGCAGGTGATCGAGGGCGCGTAGGCCGCGAGCGCCGCCTCGATCTGTTGCCGCTGCGCTGCCTTCGAGAGGTGGCGCCGAGGCGGGCCGGAGAGCCCGCCCGGCAGGCTGCCATCGACCGCGTCGGTCCCGCGCTCTCGCATGAGCGAGCGCGATCTGGCGGCGTCGTAGTCCAGGCGCCGGCCCATCACTGCCGCCCTCGGTCGATGACGACTCCGAGGAGCGCCTCGACGGCGGCCTCGGGCCGCCGGGCGACGACGCGGCCCTCGGCCTCGGCCTGCCGGATGAGGGCCTCCTCGATCCGCTCCAGACTGAGCCGCTGCTCGGCCAGCTCGGCGAGCTTCCGGTCGCGCTGCGCGTCGGTCAGGGTGTTGGTGGAGTCCTTCGGCAGGCGCTCGATCAGCCGGGCCGTGACCTCCTGCTTGAAGATCGAGACCAGGAGCCACAGCCCGGCGTCGCCGTGCATCCGGTCGGATAGCTTCGAGGGGTCACCCTCGCGCCGGCGGGCGTCGACTGAGGGCTCGCCGCGCGCCGCCAGATCCTCGACCGCGGCCTTGATCCGCTGCGCGGCGTCGGCGCGTGGCGCCGGCGCCATCTGCGCGGCCTCGGCCTCAGCGTCGAGCGCGGCGATCTGGCGCCGGACGCCTTCGACGGTGGCTCCCTTGGGCGGCTTGATCGGCGGCGCGTCGCTGATCGCCTCCGCCGCGACGCCGTGAAGCCCGTCCTCGGCGGCCGTGACGGTCGCCTTCACGGCCTGCCAGCGGGCGGCAGCGTCCTCTCGGACTGACCGCAAGCGGTCGCGCTCGGCTTCGGCGGCCTCGACTGCCTTCTGAAGCCGGGCCTCCAGGTCCTCCGGCAGGCGGCGGTCATGGCGGCCCTGGCGCTGCCGTGCCAGCTCCCGGCGGGCCGCCTGGAGCTGATCGTTCGCGTCGAGCTCGCGCTGCTGCGCGGACACGACGCCACCGTGCAGCTCGGCCGCCCGGTCCTCGAAGGCGAGCGCCCGGGCGAGGGCCGCCGGGGCGTGCTGTAGCTTCTCGGCGAGGTTCATCGGCCCGGCTCCTGCTGCTCGATCTCGCCGAGGAAGCGGAAAATCTCCGAGCGCGGGACGAGAGTCCGCCGGCCGCGCTTCACGGTCCTGATTTCGCCGCGCTTCACGGCCTCGAAGAACGACGAATGCGAGATGCTCGCCCGCCGGCAGAAGTCGGCGACCGAGTCGGCCAGGACCGCATCCAGCGGGACCGGCGGGGGCGTTTTGGCGTCCATGGGGGCTCCAAAGGCTAGTGGACCTCGGAGGAGCGTGCCGGACGTTTCGCAGGAAGTGAGGGGCGCTTAATTCGGGGGCGGCCGGCCGAATTACCGGCCCTTGAAGTGCACCACGAAGGCGCGGGGCGATTTCGTGCCGAAAGCCCGAAGATGTTGCCGTGTGGCCGCGTCGGCGCTAGGCGTCGCCGCGGCCTCGATCGCATCCCGCAAGCGCAGTGCGAAGGCGAGCCCGTGCGGCGGCGGGGGGCGGGGATCGTCCGGCTCAGCGTCCAGAGGTCGCCAGTCTTTGGCCTCATCCTTGTGGCCGAGCTTCCACTCGATCCCGCAGCCCTGAGCGGCAGCCTCGATGTGGCCGCAGGCCGTCAGCATCACGGCGTCGATCGGCCGCCCCCGTGGCTGCGGCCGTGTCCGCATGCGCCGCGCCACGTCCCGCGCCCAGAGGCACCCCTTCCGGGATTCGAGGTCGGCGCCGTCGCGGTGCGCCAGCCATCGCAGGACCGCCCCGGCCGCGCGGGGCGGTTCGCGGTCGAGCGTGCCGGCGGGGTCTCGCTCCAGCGCCGCCCAGAAAGCGCACTCGGCGTCCCCTGCATCGACCTTGCCTGCTGCCGCTTCGGCGTTGTGCAGGACTGCCAGAGCAGCCGCCTCGACGTGTTCCCGCAGCGTCTGCACGCGCTCGCCGGTGGGCTCCACCCCCGCCTCGACCAGTATCCGGCCGGCCTCCTCGGCCGGCATCGGCCGGACGCGCACAGGGCCGAGGTCGCCGACCGACTGCCAGAGGGGCGGGAGGAGGGCCATGGTTCAGGCGCTGGCGCGCAGGGCTACGACCTCGCCGCCCTGGCGGAGGCGGTCGCACTCATCCGCCCACCACTGGATCAGCCGCGTCCGTTCGTCCCAGTAAGTCCCCCGCGCGTAGATGCGCCGCACGACGTTCCGGTGAGCGTGGGCGAGCTGCTGCTCGATCGCGTCCGGGTGCCACTTGCCGCTTTCGTTCGCCAGGGTCGAGAAGCTCGCGCGAAGCCCATGCGCGCAGACCTCCTCCTTTCCGTATCCCATGCGCCGGAGGGCCGCGCCCATTGTATTCTCACTGATCGGCCGTTCGGCCGAGCGCGTCGACGGAAAAAGAAGCCGCCCCGAGCCGGTCAGCTTGTGAAGGTCCCGCAGGACCGCCACCGCCTGCCGTGAAAGCGGCGTGTCGTGTGGCCGCCGCATCTTCATTCGGCCGGCCGGGATCTGCCAGACCGCGCCCTCAAGGTCGAACTCCCGCCATTCGGCGTGCCGCAGCTCTCCGGGGCGCGGCGCCAGGAGCACGGCCAACTCCAGCGCCGCCCGAGTGGTCGGCTGCCCGTCGAAGCCGCGGATCGCCCGCAGCAGCCCACCAAAGGCGGCGGGGTCGGTGATTGCCGCCCGGTGCTGGGGGGCGTGCTTGAAGATACCGCGCAAGGCTTGCGTCGGATCATCCTCAGCCCACCCCTTCAGGATCGCATAGCGAAAGACTGCGCCTATGGTCGAGCGGGCGCGGCGGGCGCTCTCCCGGCGCCCGCCCGTGTCGACGGCCTCCAGCACTGCAAGGACCTCGGCGGCGCTGATCTTCGCGATGGGCCGGGGGCCAAGGGCCGCGCGCGCGAAGCTCAGCAGCCATCTGTTCTTCTCGACCGTCGCCGGGGTGCATCCTTCCTTTGCGAGGTGGGCAAGGTACTCATCCGCCAAGGCGTTGAAGGTCGTCGCCTTCTGAACCTTCCGCACAACGGCGGGGTCGCGGCCGTCGGCGAGGGTCTGCTTGTGCTGCGCGGCTGCCTGTCGGGCCTCGGCCAGCGAGACGGTTGGGAAGGTCCCGAGAGCGATCACCTTCTGCTTGCCGCCGTGGCGATATGCGAGGCGCCACAGCCGGCCGCCCTTGGGCGTGATCCAGAGCTGGAGTCCGCCTCCGTCCGACAGCTTGACGAGCTTCGCGCCGGGCTTTGCCGCCTCGACCTGCTTCACGCTCAGCATGGGCCGCACCCCTTGTCTGTTGGTATCCGCGTTCAGTGCGGCTGTTGGACTCCAACAAAAATACCAACAAGTGCGGCGGATGTCAGCAACGCTCAGCGGAGCGTCACGGAGAAAATTTCAGGGTTTTCGTGCGTTTATCGGAGTGTCACGGAGCGTCACGGAGGGTTGGTGGTGCCGGCTACAGGAATCGAACCCGTGACCTACCGCTTACAAGGCGGTTGCTCTACCAGCTGAGCTAAGCCGGCACGGCCCCCAGGGTATAGGCGAAGAGCCCCGCCGTCGCCAGTGGGCTCGGCCAGGGGGCTTCAGCCGAAACGCAGCTTGAGGATCAGGATGGTGCCGGCCAGCGCCAGGGTGACGCCGTTGGCGATCATCAGCGGCAGGTCGTCCATTAGCCAGCCGTAGGCGAGCCACAGACTCACGCCGCCGACGAAGACCGCCAGCATGGAAAAGGAGAGGTCGGCCGCCGAGCGCCGCCGCCAGGTGCGCAGCACCTGCGGCAGGAAGGCGAGCGTGGTCAGCGTGCCGGCCAGCAGGCCGAGCCAGGTGACGGTGGTCCAGGTGGTCATGGGGCGGGTGTCCGAACAGCCGTGTCGACTGCCTCTACGCCGGAAAGCCTCGGCCGGCAAGCGCGTCGATGAGCGCGTCGGCTCCCTGCCGGGAAGGCCGGCGAGCGTCCCGTTCTCCACCTGTTGTGTCGTGGTGAAAATTCGCCGTGCCCGCGGTGGCACGGCGGCACCAGGAACATGGTATGGCGGCGCCGGCGCCGGTGAGCCAGGATGGGCGGAGGCACGGCCGGCAGGTGACGCCAAGGCGGCGATTCCGAAGGCCGCGCCGGCGGGGAGGGGCCGAGATGACGTTCCTGCTGGGCAAGGGCGGCCGGCTGGCTGCCGTGGCCATCCTGGGCTGCCTCCTTCTCGCGGCCGATCTCGGCGGCGCGGCCGCACAGTCGAACCTGCCGCCCAAGCCGAACATCCTCTTCATCATCCTCGACGACGTCGGCATCGACCAGATGCGCGCCTTCGGCTACGGCGGCGCGGCGGGCGCGAGGATGCCCAACATCGACCGCATCGCCCGGCGCGGCGTCAAGTTCACCAACGTCTGGGCCATGCCGGAGTGCTCGCCGAGCCGGGCCGCCTTCTTCACCGGGCGCTATCCCCTGCGCACCGGTGTGACCAGCGCCATCGTCGGCAACCATCTGCCGCAGGAGTATCTCTCGCAGTTCGAGGCGACCCTGCCACGGGTGCTGGCGCGGGCCGGCTACATCAGCGCCATGGTCGGCAAGTATCACCTGGGCAACGACAAGGACCCCGCCGGCGACTGCGCGCCGCAGACCCGCGGCTGGCAACGCTTCATGGGCAACATGACGCCGGGGCCGCCCTCGATCGACAAGACGGCCGGCGGGGCCGACCCCACGGAGTCGCAGGTCTGCGGCTATTTCCAGTCCACCGCCCCGGGCGCCTGCTACACGCAGCGCAACGACGGCAGCCTGCGGTGCCGGCGCATCACGCCGGCCAACGCTGCGCGCGACACCACGCCGGCGCGCACCTGCCTGCAGGACGGCGGCCTGTTCCGCCCCGGCACCGGCTGCGGCGCGAGCGTGCCTTCCGCGGCCGACTTCGAGCGGACCAACGCCTACTATGTCTGGCCGCGGGTGGTGAACCAGGGAAGCCGCTCGCCGCTCTGGCTCGACGACTCGGGTGATCGCTGCACGCCGACCATCAACCGCGAGTACATGACCGAACGGCAGTCCGCCGACGCCGCGCGCTGGTGGAACAACCAGAGCGGCCCGCGCATGCTCACGGTCAGCTACAACTCCGTCCACACCCCCTTCCAGAAGGCGCCGACCACCGTCATTCCCGACCCGCGGGACTGGCAGTCGATCTGCGATCCGCTGCTCACCGAGCGTCGCCTGCTCAACAACATGCTGGAATCGACCGACGTGGAGATCGGCCGCATGCTGGCGGACATGGGTCTGGGCCGGCTCGGGCCCGACGGGCGGCGCCTCGTCTCGCTGAACCTGCGCAACACGATGATCGTCATCGTCGGCGACAACGGCAGCTACGGCAGCACGGTGCGCGTGGCCGACGGCTTCGACCCCGGCCGTTCCAAGGCCTCGGTCTACCAGACCGGCGTATGGGTGCCGCTGATCGTCGCCGGGCAGGGCGTCGCGCGGCCGGGGCGCGAGGTCGACGCGCAGGTCAACGTGGTCGATCTCTTCCAGCTCTTCGGCGAACTCGCCGGGCTGAACGTCAACGAGGTCGTGCCGCCGGCGCTGACGCTCGACGGCCGGTCGATGCTGCGCTACCTGACCAGGGCGGATGCCCGGCCGGTTCGGCGCAACAACTTCACCCAGGTCGCCGCCGGCACCTTCACGCCCGATCCCGCGGAGCGCAGCTGGCCCTGCCTGCAGGCCAACCTCTGCAACGACACCCTGCTGTTCAACCGCGGCCTCTGCGAGGACAACGCCGGGACCTGGTTCGGCCCGGGCGCCGCCACGCAGTACAGTTCCTGCTGCGCGGTGGCGGCGAACAACCCCGGCACGACCCTCAACCCCGTGGCGCAGTGGGCGGTGCGCAACGGCCGCTTCAAGCTGGTCGAGCGGGAGGAGACCGACTGCGCCGCCCCGCTGCCCGCCGGCGCGACGGAGCGCGCCTTCCCCTGGGCCGAGTACGACACGCGGACGGTGCGGGAATTCTACGACATCCGGCCGACCTCGGCGAACCCGCTCGGCCTCGACGCGCCGGAGGGCAACCTGCTGCAGAACTGTCCGGAGGGCGCGGATCCGGAGAGTTGCCTCGGCGCGCGGGAGGGGCGTGGCTACGCCAACCTCTCGCGGCTGCTCGCGGGGCTGCGGGACTCCGCGCGAGCCCAGGATCGCTGCCGCGGTCTCGGCGACGGCAATCTCGACCTGCGCGTCGACCGGGCGGACATCGAGGGCTGGCGCCGCTACCGCGGTCGGGGTCCGAGCCAGTACGACTTCAACCTCGACGGCCGCACCGACCGGCGGGATCTCGCCATCATCCGCGCGAACCTCGGCACCGACTGCCTGGACCCCTGCACCCGCGCCGATCTCGACCGCAACGGGCGCGTCGACAGCCGTGACATGGAGCTGCTGCGGCAGCAGTACGGCCGCTGCGACCCGGTTCTTTGCGGCGGCGACCTCAACGGCGACGGCCTGGTCAACCTGAAGGACGTGCGGCTGATGTACCGGGCCCAGAACCGCTGCCGCCGGTCCGGGAGCTGAGGCGTGCGCAGGGCCGGGCTCCTCCTGCTCCTCCTGGCGGCGGGGCTCGCGCCCGCCTTCGCCCCGGCCCTCGCCAAGGCGCCGGTCAAGGGGAGCGGCGAGGCGGGAGGGGCGGTTGCGCGGCTCTGCGACGGCTATTCGGGCCTGCCCGCAGCGGCCGGCGCGGCGACGGGGCCGGCGGCGGGCATGGTCTGGATCGAGGGCGGTGGCTTCCGCATGGGCTCGGACCGCCACTTCCCCGAGGAGGGGCCGAGCCGCCGGGCCGAGGTCGGCGGCTTCTGGATCGACCGCCACGAGGTCACCAACGCCCAGTTCGCCCGCTTCGTGGCGGCCACGGGCTACCGTACGGTGGCGGAGCTGGGGCTGTCGGCCGAGGACTATCCGGACTTGCCGCCCGAGGCGCTGGTGCCCGGCTCCATGGTCTTCTACCCCGTCACCGCCCCCGGGCAGCCCTGGTGGGACTACGTGCCCGGCGCGGACTGGCGCCACCCCGAGGGCCCGGGCAGCTCGCTCGCCGGCCGGGAGAACCACCCCGTCGTCCATGTCGCCTATCTCGACGCCCTGGCCTATGCGGACTGGCTGGGCCGCGCCCTGCCGAGCGAGGCCGAGTGGGAGTTCGCGGCGCGCGGCGGGCTGGAGGGCCGGGACTACAGCTGGGGCGACGAGCCGACCCCGGAGGGTAGGTGGATGGCCAACTCCTGGCAGGGCTTCTTCCCCTACGAGGACGAGGCGGCCGACGGCCACCACGGCACCGCGCCGGTCGGCTGCTATCCGCCGAACGGCTACGGCCTCTTCGACATGGCCGGCAATGTCTGGGAATGGGCGGCGGACGGCTACCGGCCCGACCACCGCGCGGCCGCCGCCGGCGACCGGGAGACTGCGGTCCGCGTCATCAAGGGCGGCTCCTGGCTCTGTGCCCCCGATTTCTGCATGCGCTTCCGCCCGGCGGCGCGGCAGCCGCAGGAGGCCGATCTCGGCACTTCCCACGTCGGCTTCCGCACCGTGCTGCGCGGCGCTCCCCCGACGCGGGACTGACCCTTCGGCGCGGCTTGCCGGCCCCCCTGCGGCGGCGCTATCGTCGCCGCCGGCGCCCGCCCTTCTTCCGGGCCAGTCCCAGTCCAGGAGTCACACCCATGTCCGCGCTTCTCTCCATCGACGCCGTGCAGGACCAGGCCCAGGGCCTCGACATCCGCGGTCAGGCCTTCATCGGCGGCCGCTACGTCGACGCCGCCGACGGGCGGACCTTCGACTGCACCAGCCCGATCGACGGCCGCCTGCTGACCCGCATCGCCCGCTGCGGCGAGGCCGATGTCGACCGCGCCGTGCGCGCCGCTCGCGCCGCCTTCGAGGACGGCCGCTGGGCCGACCTGGCGCCGTCGAAGCGCAAGCGGGTCATGCTGCGCTTCGCCGAACTGATCGAGAAGAACGTGACCGAGCTGGCGCTGCTCGAGACCCTCGACATGGGCAAGCCCATCACCGACTCCAGCAAGATCGACATCCCCGGCGTGGTGAACTGCATCCGCTGGTACGCCGAGGCCGCGGACAAGGTCTACGACGAGGTGGCGCCCACGGCCCACAACGTCGTCGCCATGCTGCGCCGCGAGCCGGTCGGCGTGGTCGGCGCCATCGTGCCCTGGAACTTCCCGCTGCTGATGGCGGCCTGGAAGATCGGCCCGGCGCTGGCCACCGGCAACTCGCTGATCATCAAGCCGGCGGAGCAGTCCTCGCTGACCGCCATCCGCGTCGCCGAGCTGGCGGCCGAGGCCGGCATCCCCGAGGGCGTCTTCCAGGTGGTGACCGGCCTGGGCCCGGAGGCCGGCAAGGCCCTGGCGCGGCACATGGACGTCGACGCCATCGCCTTCACCGGCTCCGGCGAGGTCGGCAAGCTGCTACTGCGCTACGCCGGCGAGACCAACATGAAGCGGGTCGCGCTGGAGTGCGGCGGCAAGACGCCGCACATCGTGCTGGCCGACACCCACGACCTCGACGCCGCCGCGACGGCCGCCGCCTGGGGCATCTTCTTCAACCAGGGCGAGGTCTGCAACGCCGGCTCCCGCCTGCTGGTCGAGGAGTCCGTCAAGGACGCGCTGCTGGAGAAGGTGCAGCAGGTCGCCAAGGGCATGCGCTTCGGCAATCCCCTCGACCCGCAGACCCAGATGGGCGCGATCGTCGACAAGGAGCAGCTGGACAAGGTCATGTCCTACATCGGCCTGGGCCAGGAGGAGGGCGCGAAGCTGGTGATGGGCGGCCGGCGCGCCTTCGCCGAGACCGGCGGCTGCTTCGTCGAGCCGACCATCTTCGACGGCGTGAAGAACGAGATGCGCATCGCCCAGGAGGAGATCTTCGGCCCGGTGCTCTCGGTGCTGACCTTCAAGGACGCGGGCGAGGCGGTGCGGATCGGCAACGACACGATCTACGGCCTGGCCGCGGCGGTCTGGACCCGCGACATCAACAAGGCGCACAAGATGGCCCGCGCGCTGCGCGCCGGCTCGGTCTGGGTCAACTGCTTCGACGGCGGCGACATCACCACGCCCTTCGGCGGCTACAAGCAGTCCGGCTTCGGCCGCGACAAGTCGCTCCACGCCATGGAGAAGTACACCGAGCTCAAGACCGTCTGGATCGAGCTGCACTGAGGCGGCGGGGGCGGGGGCGGCCCTACAGCTGCCCCTCCAGGGCGAAGACGGCGACGCCGATCGCAGCCGCGCCCAGCAGGGTGGGGATCATGCCGAGGCGGAAGTGGAAGATGGCGACGAAGGAAGCCGCCGCCAGCGCCAGCGGCACCCACTGCACCGTGGCCAGCACCGGCACGTCGACCGTCAGGCCGTAGCCGCGGAAGACCCTGACCTCGTCGAAGAGGACGTGCAGGCCGAACCAGACCGCCAGGTTCAGGATCACGCCCACGACCGCGGCCGTGATGGCGGTCAGCGCCGCGCTCAGCGCCCGGTGGCCGCGCAGGGTCTCGACGAAGGGGGCGCCGAGGAAGATCCAGAGGAAGCAGGGCGCGAAGGTGACCCAGGTCGCCAGCAGCCCGCCGAGCACGCCGGCGGTCATGGGCTCGAGCAAGCCGGGATCGCGGAAGGCGGCCATAAAGCCCACGAACTGCACCACCATGATCAGCGGCCCCGGCGTGGTCTCGGCCATGCCCAGGCCGTCCAGCATCTCGCCCGGCTGCAGCCAGCCGTAGGACTGCACCGCCTCCTGCGCGACGTAGGCCAGCACCGCGTAGGCACCGCCGAAGGTGACCACGGCCATGATGCTGAAGAAGGAGGCGATGCGGGTGAAGACCTCCTCGGCGCCCAGGACCGCGAAGAGCAGCAGCAGCGGCGTGAGCCAGAAGGCGAGGCCGATGGCAGTGACCTTCACCGCACGCGAGAGCGAGGGCGAGACGTGGTCGGCGAGGCCGGCGTCCAGCGCCTGGTCGGCCGCGCCGTTCCCGCCGCCACCGTGCCCCTGGCTCACCCGCAGCGCCTGCAGCCCGGCGCGGCCGCCGAGATAGCCCAGCACGCCGGCGCCCAGCACGATCAGCGGGAAAGGGATGTCGAAGAAGAAGATGCCGATGAAGGCCGCCGCCGCCAGCCCCATCAGCACGCCGTTCTTGAGCGCCCGGCCGCCGACGCGGATCACCGCCTGCAGCACGATGGCGAAGACGGCCGCTTTCAGGCCGAAGAACAGCGCCTCCACCAGCCCGACGTTGCCGTAGGCGGCATAGACCACGCTCAGCGCCATAATCGCCGCCACGCCCGGCAGCACGAAGAGGATGCCGGCGACCAGGCCGCCGAGGGTGCGGTGCAGCAGCCAGCCGATGTAGACGCAGAGCTGCTGCGCCTCGGGGCCGGGCAGCAGCATGCAGTAGTTGAGCGCGTGCAGGAAACGCGCCTCGCTGATCCACTGCTTCTCGTCCACCAGGATACGGTGCATCACCGCGATCTGCCCGGCCGGCCCGCCGAAGCTGAGGCAGGCGATCCGCGCCCAGGTCCAGAAGGCTTCGCGGAAGGGCACGTCGTGCGCGACGCCGCCCGCTGCCGCCGTATCGCTCGTCGTTGCCATGGAGCCGCCCCGCCATTTTTCGCGTCATCCTTCGCTGCGCTCGGGATGACGGGATTGCTACTCCGCGGCTGCGGCCGGCGCCACCCTCTCCTCCGCGAAATCCGGACGATCCCGCAGGGCCTCGGGCAGGGGGCCGCCGGTGGCCCAGTCGAGCAGGGCGACGCTGTGCACCACCGGTAGGCCGGCCTCCTCGGCCAGCTGGGTGATGCAGCCGATGTTGCCGCTGGCCACCGCCACCGCGCCGGTCGCCTTCAGCGTCGCCAGCTTGCGCGCGCGCAGCCGCCCGGCCAGCTCGGGCTGCAGCAGGTTGTAGGTGCCGGCCGAGCCGCAGCAGAGGTGGGCGTCTCGCGGCTCGGCCACGGCGAAGCCGGCGG
>SR_TP_S13solDRAFT_1000059_pt1 | contig 63935 bp, 55 predicted proteins | sample SodReaTP_S13sol_FD_11159 | JGI IMG/M metagenome (IMG submission 11159) | reverse complement strand
GGAGCCGGCAAATCTGCACAATGCTTTGTGGCAGGTGCGCGTCAAAGCTATACCATTTTGGCAACTGGAATTACTACGGAGGCAATTATGAACAAGGATGTTGGACAAGCGTTATTGGAAATGACACTAGCGTTGAGTCTGCTGGCGATGCTCACCCTTTATGGCCTGCCCTTGCTAGACGACAATTTGCAAACACGTTGGCGAGGGCAACAGTTATTACCGATTGTTTTGGCTGACGCACCGCTTCGTGACAGTGCGCAACTGCCGCCATTGACGCTGAGTGAGTATCAGGAGACCTTTGAAATCCCTATCGATGGTGACTATCAGTTGGAATTGAGTCAATCTCGTGCCTATCCATTTGCCCGCGCAATCCAGCCGATTTGGCAATTATTCAGCTGGCAATCCAATTTTTCGCTGAAGACGGATAATCTAGTCACCGCTACATTGCAACATCAAGGAAGTGAGCAGCCGTGGTTGCGTTTCAGTCGGTTAAATCAGGCTTGGGTGCCACGCTCATTGGCAGAACTAAGCAGCCGTCCTCAAGCGCTGACTTCAAGTCATTATCTTAACCAATTGGGCTTCGAGCAGATACAACCGCTATTGGCATTATTGCCGTTTGCCCGTGAATTTGCTCCGCAACAATTGCGACTGGGTCACATCGATACTGATGTAGTGCCAGCCCATGCGCTCTGTCGCGGCAGCGCTTCGACGTGTTAATTGGCTGAGGTGATTATGTTTTTGACAGGACCATTTATCGCGTTGATGTTGGTACAACCTGCAGCCTATGCCGGCGCTTCGGTGATACCACGACACCTTCCTGGGTTGCTGGTCGTTAGTGAGACATTCGATACCAGCTTAGTGTATGGACTTGAGGTTAAAATTTGGGAGCTGCAGCCACCGTCAGTTGATTTAACCCGCGTCGCCGCCGCGGTGTCACGTCACCGACCGGATTGTGTGCATTTAAAGTCAGTGGACTCTTGGCGTTTTGATTGCATGGGGCAGGACTATTTGTTGACCTATCTCGATAATGAAAACGAGTGGTTCTGGGCAGAGACTCAAATTCCCGCACCAGCGCTTGGTTCGCACGACGTGAGCTGGTACGACAATAGTGAAGTCCGTATCGACAACAACCTTTTTGATATTGCCGTGGGTGATCTTTACCGTCGTGAACTCGAGCAGATGCGTAATCAAGAGGTTGAGCTATTGCTCCATGAAGCGTTTCAAGGCAGTTTTATTCTGAGTTATGACAGCCAACAAGGACGTCACACCGTTGTCGGCTGGCAAGTCAGTGAACAGCAAAGTTGGCTGCTGACGGTGCGAGGGATTCGGCGATGAAGCGCTTCGATCTGGGTTGGAAAAACTACGGATGGCTACTTCTACCCTTGGTTATAGGTATCTTTGCTGCATTGATTGCTTGGTATATTGTCGCTGACCATGTGCAGCGGTTAGAAGATGAGTTGGTTCTGACGTATCGGCAAAGCGATGCGGCTGAGCAGGATTCCAACCATGCTGTCGATGTCGTTGTCGCTGCTGACAATCTTCCGCCCGGCGCGCAACTCACGGTAAAAAATTTACAAGTGCGATCGTTGAACCGCAATGCGCTACCCATGGATAGCATCCCAGCAAGTAGCGCCTCTAGCTATATAGGTCGTTACCTGCGTAGTGATTTACCCACTGCCATTTTACGCGGTAAGGCGATTCAAGAATTGCATTTGAGACCAGCTCAGGAGCAGCGCTTAAGCCATCATTTAAGCGCGGAAGAGACCGCGTTTAGCTTTCGAGTCAATGAGGTTCAGCACCATGCAGGTAACCTCTATGTTGGCGATCAATTGGATATTTATGCTCGCCATCCAGCGGGTAGCGAGCTGTTGATGACAGGCGTATCTGTGCTTGCTATTGACGGTCAATTTGGTTACGCCAGCGATGAACGCGCGGGGCGCAGTAGTCAGGCGCTTCTGACCATCGCAGTACCGAACCAAATTCTACCGCAATTGCAATCTGCGCAGGACACAGACCAGCTGCAAATTTTTTTGCGCCACCCGCAATTGACCCAAGTCTCGCCGAGGCGAATTGGCCATGCGCTGGTGGAATGGATTCTCCCTCTGCAGTCGAACAACCACTTTTTGCTACAACGACCTTTTGAGGCAAATCAAGGATGGTAACCCGTATGTTTAGTTGTAAAAACTTGAGGGCATGGTCGCAGTTGCTGTGCTGGGCGGTTATTGGAAGTTTCTTCTTGCTATTTTCGAGCAATGCCGCCACAACCCAAGACGATATCTTGCTGATGGAGGTAGGCAGTCTTGAAGTGATAACCAGCTCGCGCTCTATTCAGCGTATTGCTAACGCGCGACCTGACGTCGTCGAAGCGCGTTTACTTGATGAACAAAACTTGCTGCTGATAGGGCTCAGCACGGGCACCATCGATTTGATGTGGTGGAGTGAGGATGAAGAACCGTCGCGTCGGCGGGTGATGGTCTACGCGAACGAAGATTGGCAGTTACAAGGACGCGTAAATGCGATATTGGCCGCCATACATTATGACCCGTTAAAAGTATCGAGTGAAGCGGTAGAGCAAACTTGGCAATATGGCGATCTCTATCTTCACGGTGTAGTGCCGAGCACTCAATTTCAAGCACTACAAACCCTGCAAAATGAATATCCGCAGTTGCAATTACATGGCCTCAATGCGGTAAGCGAAACGGTTGAAATTATCGAACTTGAAGTCCAAGTGTATGAGATTAGTCGGCGTTGGTTACAACAATTAGGATTGCGCTGGCAACCAACTGCGGCAGGTCCTGTTGTGGGTGTCCTTACTGATGCTGTGGGCGGTGACTTTTGGCGTGTGGCGGCCGCCGTTGATCTCAATGTTGTTCCCGGTGATAACGAACTTTTGCAAGACTTGGCGCGCGGACAGCGGAGTTATGTCGGCTGGATGAGCAGTTTGCACAGCGTTCTCCATTTAGTTCAAGAGCGCGGTGCTGGCCAAGTTTTGGCAACACCACGTTTGCGTGTGGAAAGTGGCACGCAAGCGAGCTTTTTAGCCGGCGGTGAAATTCCGGTGCCGCAGTCGAATGCACTTGGTCAACAAGACGTGATGTTTAAAAATTATGGCGTTCAACTTCAGGTCGCACCGGCTCTCTTAGCTGATAATCAGATTCGCACGCATGTGATCAGTGAGCTCAGTCATCCAGATATGAGCGTTGCGGTTCAGGGTATTCCGGGGCTACGTAGTCGTCGAACCGAAACGACAGTGACCGTCAACGACGGTGAAACCCTAGTGATCGCCGGTTTAATTAACTATGAAGAAAGTTCGGTGCGCAGCGGCCTCCCGGGGAGCATGTCTGGGCCGAGTTGGTGGCAAAGTCTCTGGAGCAGTCATGATCAAAGTCAGCAGCAAAGTGAGGTTGTGGTTGTTATCACGCCACGTAATGTCAGTCGCCAGCAACGTCTTCGCGCAGCTCGAGGGGAACGGCAACAACAATTGATTAGTCAGTTTCAGCAATTAGGTTGCGCCGGGCTGCGTGAATTTGGAGAGGGGTTATGAGTACTTACGATACCCTCGTAGCGCGAACTATCGCAACGTTAAATCTGCATCAAACCGATGTCTTGCAGCTTGATGATGAAGCGTTGCGAAAATTGGTCTGTGACGGCCTGAAAAGCCAACTAGGCAGCGGTGAAAATTGGCAAATTGACGGATCCGAAGCTGAATTAAGTCAGCGTGTTTTGGACGACATCGTCGGGCTTGGTCCTCTAGAGGTGCTTTTACGCGATCCTCATATTTCTGAAATCATGGTCAATCGATTTGATCAAATTTACGTCGAAAGAGCGGGTTGTTTGCAGACCTGTCCCGTCTCCTTTCGCAACGAAGCAGCGCTGCGGCATGTGATCGACCGTATCGTTGCACCCTTGGGCCGGAGGATTGATGCAAGTTCGCCCATGGTGGACGCTCGCCTCACCGATGGCGCACGCGTTAATGCGGTTATTCCACCGTTAGCGGTTGCTGGTGCATGTTTAACGATTCGCAAGTTCAGTAGTCACCGATTAACCATGAGCGCATTGATTGCTTCCGGCAGTGTTTCCAACAGTTTAGCCGAGCTTTTGCAATGGGGTGTGAAGCTGCGTCGGAACATTCTGATCAGTGGAGGGACTGGCAGCGGAAAAACAACCTTACTGAATATTCTCGCTGACTCAGTGAGCGCTGAGGAACGGATTATTACCATTGAAGACGCAGCTGAATTGAAACTTGACCATGACAATTTGGTTGCCTTAGAGGCGCGACCAGCGAACCAAGAAGGCGTCGGGGCGGTCACCATTCGTCAATTGGTCATGAACGCGCTACGAATGCGCCCAGACCGGATTGTTGTTGGCGAGTGTCGTGGTGGTGAAAGTCTCGATATGTTGCAAGCAATGAATACGGGACACGCTGGATCGATGACGACATTGCATGCGAATACTCCGCGTGATGCCCTGAGTCGTCTTGAAACCATGGTGCTCATGGCGGGACTCGATTTACCATTGCATGCAGTGCGGCAACAAATTGCTGGTGCAATTGATTGGATTGTCCAAATTGGTCGCATGGCAGATGGTAAACGCCGGGTGCAAAGTTTAACTGAGGTTAGAGGCCAAGCTGGCGAGGTGATGCAACTGGCGGAAATTATTCGTTTTGAGCAAAGCTCTGGCGAACATCGCTGGATGGGCGAATTGCCTGAACTCCTGTCAGAGTTAGACGATGCCAGCAGACGTCAATTCTTGCAGCAATTGCAGACGCGAGGTGACGATGACTAATGTCGTGCTAGTCAGTATTGCCATTGGTGTCAGTGCCACTTGTTGGGGCGTTATTTTAGGGCTGGCTATGAAACGAGTTGTTCGCGCCTATCGCCATCATTACGAGCAGCAATGGCAGCGTAACCTTACCGCATTATTTCTGTTTATTCCGGTGCGCGGACTTGTTGTCCTGTGGTTATTTTTTATTGTGATCGTTGTCGTTAGCAGTGTCTTGCTGGCAGCTTCAGTCTGGACACTAGCCTTGGCATTATGCGTGATTGTGCTGGTGCCGTGGCATGGCTATCAACACTTGCGTAGTCAACGCTGTGAACGAATTCATCGGCAGTTGCCCGGTATGTTGACTTTACTTGCCACAACGTTGCGCAGCGGTGGTACGCTGACGCAAGGATTAAGTTTCGCTAGCAGCGAATTGGATCCACCGTTGCAACAAGAGCTTAGCGTTATTAGCCGGCAGATCCGACTTGGCCGGACGTTAAGTGATGTATTTTCAATGTTTATTGAGCAATACCCGTCCGATGATAGTCGCCGCATTCAGTTGGCGTTTGAACATGGCCAATCGCTCGGCGGCAAGCAGGCCGTTTTATTGGAGAGTTTGGCGCAGACCCTGCGGCGCAAACAGCAATTGCAACAGCGTATCAGAAGCCTCAGCGCACAAGGTCGCTTGCAAGGGAAAGTCATGACGGCGCTACCCTTGTTTTTACTCGGTGTACTTTATTTGATTGAAACCCAAGCCATTGAACAATTAAGCCGTCACCCGATTGGCTGGACGTTGGCTGGCGTGATGCTTGTTATGTTGCTGGCGGGTCATTGGTTAATGCAGCGTTTACTGAAAATTGACGTGGTGTTCTGATGTTAGTGCTGTGGATTGGCTTGGCCGGATTTTGTCTAAGCTTCGTCGTGACGGTCGCACTGATGTGGGTGATGACTTGGTTGCAAGCCCGTCAATCGCGACGTCGGCGGATTGAACTCGTGCGCTGTCAACTGCCGGCAACCATGGAACTTCTAGCCATGCTGGTATCGGCTGGTTTACCGTTGGTTTCGGCGCTACAACAACTGTTAAGTCGCAGTGCATCGTCAGCAATGCACCAGGAACTCAACTTGGTATTAGCTGCAATTCGCACCGGAGACTCAATGGTTACGGCAATACAGCGATTGCGTACACGAAATCCAAGTGCGGAAATGAGTATGTTTGTTACCATGGTAATTCAATCAAGTCAGTATGGCGGCGCACTTGCAACATTGTTAACGGAACAGGCTGGCGCATTTCGGCAGGCCTTGGCTGAAGAGGTAGAGCAACGTGCTCAAGAACTTCCGGTACGCCTGCTCTTACCATTAATTATTTTTATTTTCCCAGCGACCATGCTGCCGTTTATTGGTGTGATTGTAGCCAAAGTGCTCTGGTACAGCTGAGAGAATTGCCCAAGGAGGGGATAATGATGAGTTTGTCCAATTTTGATCACATTCGTTTGCGCGAATACGGAGGCTATGCAAACTTTGCCATTCGGCTCGATACTCGTTGGTATTTTGTCGGCTATTTGCAAGTAGCCAACAGTTTCCTCAACCGCTTTTGGGGCTGGCGTCAATTGTTGCGGCAACAAGCTGCGGTCACTCCGCAACATCGTAGTGTTGGGCTGTGGCTTCCTCGGTGTCGTGCGGTGCACTCATTTTTTATGCGCCAACCGCTACAGTTGGTCTGGTTAGATGGCGAGCAACAGGTGCTCAAAGTCGAAGATTTGTTGCCCAATCGCGTGCGCTATTGCTGGCAAGCCTGCAGTGTGATTGAGCTACCTAGCCAAGCACTGAAGACGTTGACCGCGCGGCACGGAGCACTACAACTGCCGGATTCAAACTTAAGTGAGCTACAGGGAGGAGCGCAATCATGAAGATGTGGAAGTTCGCCATGATCATGTTAGTTTCCGCGCTCTTCAGCGGCTGTCAGAGTCAAGCACCCATGCATCGCGATGCGCAAAATCAGCTTGAGCAGCGAGCCTTAACGGCATATCGCTACGGTGATTTATTAGCAGCTGAGAGTTATCTACAGCAATTGCTTGCCGTTCAGAATCGGGACGCACAGGGCTGGCTGTTACTCGGGAATATTCAGTTACGGCAACAACGACTACATGCGGCACAACATGCTTATGAGCAGGCTATCACGCACGACGAATCGCTGCTTTTAGCGCATCACAATCTTGCCTTGGTCTATCTTCGTTTGGCAACACAGACGCTTATCAACGGCCAGACTCAAACCGATGAACCTTGGCCGTTACTCGATGCGCTCTTGCGTTTGCAATCGCCACAGATTGATTAACGCTTGTCGTGTTTGAGGAGGCGCTCTTTCTGCCGTGCCCAATCGCGATCTTTAATCGTATCGCGCTTGTCGTGGGACTTTTTCCCGCGGGCGAGATAAATTTCCAATTTCACCCAACACGACTTCCAATACATGGCGGTGGCTACAATCGCGTAGCCCTCGCGCTCAACTTTTCCAATCAAGGTATTCAGCTCACGTTTCTTGAGGAGAAGTTTGCGGGTGCGATCCGGATCGCAGACAACGTGTGATGAGGCCTGACTTAACGGCTGAATTTGCGCACCGAGCAAGTAGGCTTCGCCGTCACGCAGGATCACGTAACTGTCGGCGATGTTGACTTTACCGGAGCGGATACTTTTAACTTCCCATCCCTGCAACTCGATACCGGCCTCATACTTCTCTTCAAGGAAATATTCATGGCGGGCTTTCTTATTGAGGGCGATGGTCGATGGTGGATTTTTTTTCTGTTTCATGCGTTCTATTATACGCTTGCCGTCGCAATAGAAAAAGAGTTAACAGAAAAGATGCACATCCTTTTTTAATTGGTTAGAATGCGCACCTTCGCCAATTGCTGAATTCTTGAACAAAAGCCGAGTTGGTTAAAAACTTAGGTTGAAGATAAAAGGACGTAGGTACCTGGATGCCACAAATTGAACGCAGCGCTTTAGTGCCGTATAGCTGCCGTCAAATGTACGATCTCGTCAATGATGTTCATGCCTATCCGGAATTTGTTCCGGGCTGCGCTGCTGTACGCGTGTTGGAAGAAACCGACACAACTATGGTTGCCGAACTGTCGATCAGCAAAGCCGGTCTTCGTCATGCGTTCACCACCCGCAATACCTTAGTGAGTGAAAATGAAATCCGCATGGAGCTGGTTCAAGGGCCGTTTCGGCATTTACGCGGCGGTTGGACATTTACTCCCTTAGCAGCCGACGCATGTAAAGTGACACTCCGATTGGACTTTGAATTCTCAAGTAAAATGTTGCAATTCGCGTTTGGTAAAATCTTTCATGAAGTGACCACGCGCATGGTGGATGCATTCGCGCAACGGGCAAAGCAGGTCTACGGCAATGGTTGAACGTTTACTGAGTGTCGAAGTGGTTTATGGCACCCCGGAAAAGCAAAAGATCGTGCCGGTTTCGGTGCCGGCTGAATGTACCGTGGCCGATGCGATAGCTCATTCTGGAATTCAAGCCTTCTTCCCAGAAATTGATCTGAACGTCAATGCGGTGGGTATTTGGAATAAGACCTGTAAGTTAACGGATAGCGTTCGCCAGGGCGATCGAATTGAGATTTATCGTCCCTTGGTTGCAGATCCGAAAGAAATTCGCCGTCGTCGTGCTGAGCAAGCGAAAGAAGATGGGCGAGCTGACAAAGTGACCGGAGGCCGACCTGATCGGCAGCGGAGTAAGAAGTAGATGAAGCTCTATGTAATGCGTCACGGTGAAGCTTGTTCACCAACATTGTGTGCCGGTGTGCTGCAAGCTGATCACGAGCGTGAACTGACTGCACATGGCCACCAAGAAGCAACGACGGCCAGTGAGTGGTTAGCCGAACATGCCCCAAAACTTGATTTGGTGATTGTTAGTCCCTACGTTCGTGCCCAGCAAACGTGGCAAGAGGTCGCTCATCATGTGACCGCCGAAGTGATTGAAACTTCGACAGAAATAACCCCCGACGGCGATGCCGAAGCGTTTGCTAGTGCACTGTTAGCACGCCTACAGATTGAGCCAGCAGAGCACGTGCTCCTGGTTTCGCACATGCCTTTTGTCTGCTATTTAACCGCCTACTTAGACCGCTCTGTACAGCCACCGCTGTTTCCAACCGCAGGCATTGCCCAGTTAGATCTGGAACCGCTTGCCATGCAAGGTTTTTGGCAAGGCATGCATAGCCAAGATTAACTGTCGGTAATACGCAACAGCACCAGCAAGGCACCTTGACCACCCCACTCCAGAGGGGCTTGGTGAAAGGCGCGCACCGCCGGATGTTGTGTCAGCCATGCGGGAACTTGCTGGCGCAAGACGCCATGGCCAATGCCATGGACCACACACAAACAGGCAATATTTTCAGTTAAACAAGCGGTAATCGCCGCGGCTAGTTCGAGCTTGGCTTTTGCTTTGGTATAGCCGTGTAAATCGAGAATTAATTCGGGTTCATACTCACGCCGGCGCAAGCGCTTAGCGAGGAAAGGCTCATCGCCCGGCGCCACCCATTGCATCGTGCCACTTGGTAGATGTGGTTGAAACTCATCGGAAAACGGATCGGTTGCGCGCTCTCGTTGCTCGATTTTCTCTTGCTTGCGGGCGAACACCTCGCGTCGTTTAATTTTTGGCTCCGGCGGGGTGATTTGGTCTTGTGTCAGTGGCTTGACGTCCGTCACCAAGGACTGAAACAGCTCGATATCATCGTCACTCAGTGACGATGATGCAGGTGGCGACTGTGGCGAGCGTTTTTTTACCATGGTTGAACCCATTTCCAACTGAAGTTTTCGCGTTCGATTCGCCCTATGATACAAAATCATGCGTATAATAGTCAGCAAAGAATGCGATTGATTAATTTGGAGAGCGCAAGTGACCCACGAATATGCCCAACTGACCGATGACCTTCTCACCATTGCCGATTGGCAACGTTATCTTGCTTCGGCACTACAAAATGCCGATGTTTATTTTGGTCATGGTGCCGCAGACGGTTGGGAAGAGGGTAGTCTGCTGCTCTCGGCGGTGACCACACTGTCCTTTCCTGAGCTTTTTGAGCACCGCGACTGTCGCTTAACTTTCGACGAGAAGACTCAACTTGCTGCTTTATTGCATCGCCGGGTTCGCGACAAAGTACCTGCCGCTTATCTGGTGCATAAAGCATGGTTTGCGAATTTACCTTTCTATGTCGATGAGCGAGTTTTAGTGCCGCGTTCGCCGATTGCGGAACTGATTGAAAACCAGTTTCAGCCATGGTTGACCGCTGAACCGCAACGCATTCTTGATTTGTGCACCGGCTCCGGCTGTATCGCCATTGCCTGTGCATATGCCTTTGCCGAGGCAGAAGTCGACGCCGTGGATATCAGCACCGATGCACTTGCGGTGGCGCATATGAATATCGAAGAACATGGTTTAAGTCACCGCGTCGAAGCGATTGAGTCCGATGGTTTTAATAACCTCGACGGTCGCATGTATGACTTGATTGTGACCAACCCGCCTTATGTCGATGCGGAGGATATGGCGGATTTACCTGATGAATACCATCATGAACCTGAGTTAGGCCTCGCAGCGGGCATTGACGGCCTCGACTTGGTGCGGCGGATCTTGCTTGATGCACCTGCGCATATGACGCCGGGCGCGCTGTTAATCTGTGAAGTGGGTAACAGTATGGTGCACATGGACGATCAGTGGCCAGATGTTCCGTTCATGTGGATTGAATTTGAACGTGGCGGCGATGGTGTATTTGTAATTTCGCGCGAGCAGCTCGTTGAACACGCTGAAACCATTCGTTCAGGAGGACGTTACGCATGAGTGCCAATACTTTCGGTGAATGTTTCCGGGTCACCACCTTTGGTGAAAGTCATGGCCCTGCGTTGGGCGCGATTATTGACGGTTGCCCACCTGGCTTAGTCATTGATGAAGCCTTCATACAAGCTGAACTCGATCGTCGTAAACCGGGTACGAGTCGTTACACAACGCCGCGCCGTGAAGCTGACCAAGTTAAGATACTTTCAGGTGTCTTTGAAGGCAAAACCACGGGTACACCGATTGGTTTGGTGATTGAGAATACGGACCAGCGCAGCAAGGATTATTCCGACATTAAAGATCTCTTCCGCCCGGGTCACGCTGATTTTACCTATGCACATAAATATGGCTTTCGCGATTATCGTGGTGGTGGACGCTCATCAGCGCGAGAAACTGCGATGCGCGTAGCGGCCGGTGCGATAGCCAAGCAGTACCTCGCCCAGATGGGCATTCAGATTCGTGCAGCGATGACCCAGATGGGGCATGTGCATGCTCAGCAACTGAATTGGGATGCGGTGCGCGACAATGAATTCTTTTTTCCTGATCCGGACGGCGTTGCAGCGCTCGACGCGTTAATTCGCGCTTTAAAGAAAGAAGGGGACTCCATCGGCGCGCGGATTCGCGTGGAAGCGGTTGGCGTTCCTGCGGGACTCGGTGAACCCGTGTTCGATCGCCTTGATGCGGATTTAGCAAAAGCGCTGATGTCGATCAATGCGGTCAAAGCCGTCAGTATTGGCGATGGCTTCGCTGTGGTTGAACAACGCGGCTCCGAACATCGCGATGAAATGACGCCAACCGGTTTTTCTTCCAATCATGCCGGCGGTGTTTTGGGCGGGATTAGCAGTGGACAAACCGTAATTGCTGAAATTGCGTTGAAACCGACCTCAAGCATTAAAAAACCGGGGCAAACGATTGACGTGTATGGTCAATCACAAACCATTAGTACCCATGGCCGCCATGATCCTTGTGTCGGCATTCGCGCGGTACCCATAGCGGAAGCGATGATGGCCTTGACCCTGATTGATCACGTGTTACGTCAACGCGCTCAAAACGGTGGAGTTCAACATCAGTTTCCAACCATAACCTAAGTACCTGAGTTACCGCTATGACCCTGTCTACTGCTAACTTTAAACGCCAATGTCGGCGTTTAAGTTGGTCTTATTTCGGCTATTTTGCAGTTCTTGCTTTAATGGTTCCTTACTTGGGCGTCTATCTTGATGCTCTTGGCTTCGATTCACGTCAAATTGGTGAGCTCATAGCCATTTCTACCCTCTGTCGGATTATCGGCCCGCCGGTTTGGGCCAGTGTCGGTGACCGCATGGGTAAGCTACTGCCGCTCATTCGCTTTGGTGTATTCGCGTCGCTTCTGCTGTTATTAGTCCTGACACAACTGGAAAGTTATTTTAGTGTCGCCTTGCTGCTTGGTTTAATCAGCTTCTTTTGGTCGGCCATTCTGCCGCAGCTGGAAGTGGTGACGCTCAGTTCGCTCGGTGCGCAACAGCATTTATACAGTCGAATTCGAATGGGTGGCTCTATTGGTTTTATTGTTGTTGCCTTAATCACCGCAGAGATTCTTGCTTGGGGCGGCAAACAAAGTTTTCCTATTGTTGCGGCGATCCTTTTACTGCCGCTTTTGTTTGCGGTTCACTTGTTGCAGGAGCCGAGAAATACCAGCACTACGAGTGAAGTGATTGATAACGAAAAGTTTTGGCGACGGATTCGACGGCGTCCATTCGTTATGTTTATGCTCTCCACCCTCATGTTGCAAATTAGCTTTGCGCCATTTTATGCATTTTTTGCCCTCTATTTAACCCAACTTGGTTATGCGCCCATGGCTGTGGGTGGACTTATCGCGCTCGGCGTTGCTGCCGAAGTGCTGATGTTCTTAGTTGCCGGGCGCACTGTTGTCCGTTATCCGGTGCGGTATCTGTTGATGTTTTGCCTAGCCATTACGGCAATTCGCTGGGCTTTGCTCTCACAGTTTGCCGGCTCGTTTATCTGGTTGGTGATTATTCAATTGATTCATGCCTTTAGTTTCGCCCTGCATCACAGCGCTGCAATGCGCTTTGTTCACCGTTACTTTCCCGCCGATCAACATAGTCGTGGCCAAGCCATTTATGTCAGCATTTGTTTTGGTGGTGGCGGCGCAATTGGTGCTTGGTTGGCAGGTTTAACTTGGCAACAAGGTGCTGGTGCAGAACAGACCTTTCTGCTCGCTGCTGCGGCGACTTTAATCGGCTTCTTTGCCGCAGCTTGGATGTCCGAACAGGTGAACGACAGAAGTCTGGATCGGTGCGGTCAATAGGGTAGTAGTTGCGCCCTGAATTGGCGATAATCGAGGAACAATGAATAAGAAAATGAAGGGTTGATCATGAAAACAATCTTATCTGCCTGTTATCAGCGCGTGTTGCCGATGATACTGGTGTTAATGGTACTGCCCTTGGCAGCGCCTAATCTTGGCTCGGTACAGGCGCAGCAGCGACCATTGGAACTGACCGATATTATGCAGTTTCGTGAAATTCAGCAGCGGGTACAGACCGACGACTTGCGTGTCATCGCATTTTCAGCGAACCCAGACTTTGGTGATCGCGAAGGTCAGGTGGTGCGCAGTAGCGACGGTACGGTCTGGACAGTAGAACGCGGCATGCGTCCGCAAATCACTGCGCAGGGCGATTACGTTGTTTTCTTACAAGAGCCTGCACTGCTCGATCGTGAGCGGGCGAGCACTCGCGACGAACGGCGAGCCTTAGTGCAGAACGCCGTTTTGGTGAATACTGCAACCGGTGAGCAAACTGTATTTGAGCATGTGAGTGCGACAGGCTTTGCGGGTGACGATCAATTTTTCTATCTTTTACACAGCGACAGTTATTCGAAAGAGAATGGCAGCGAACACGGCCAGCAGTTGCGCTTGTTGGATTTGAACTCGAATGAACAAACTGTTTTTAACCACGTTGTTGATGTTGTCGCCGCTGACGCAGGCTCGCGCTTGCTGCTGCATTCACAGCGTGAAGTTGCTGATGAGGACGCGGAAACTAGCAAGAAGGAGCATGTTGTGGTGCTCTATAATCTTGCTAACCACAGTGGGAGCACCTTGGTCACTAGCGAGAAAAAAAGCGCGAGCAAGTTTAGCTTCAGTCCTGATGGTCAAGCCTTAGCCTTTTTAATGGCGGATCACGACAGTCCTTTGGTGGAGACACCGCAAGCCTTGTGGCTCTGGCAAGCAGGTCATGGCACTGATGTGGTGGCCACTGATCGTCCTGAGATGATTTTGTCAGAACATAGCCCAGTGCGTTGGAGTGACGACGGTGAGCGTTTGTTTATTGGTCACCGCCCCATGCCGGCAGTTAAATCGGAAGGCCGTGGTAAACCTGAGTCGACCGACGATTTGTACAATTTAGATCGACTGCTTGATGATCGTCGCTTGCAAGTTTGGCATGGTGATGACGGTATGATCATGCCACAGCAGCGTCAAACCCATCGCCAGCGCCAGCGAGCTACAGCCACGGCGGTATTGCATCTTGCTGATCGCCGTCTTGTAGCATTAAGTGATCGGGCCGAAGAAAATGTGATGATCAGTGACAATGCAACAGCGGTGTTGGTGAGCAACCAAGAGCCGCATCTGCGTGACCGCACTTGGGATGGCTTCTACCATAATTTGTATTGGGTTAGCCTTGCCAACGGCGAACGCCAGCGCATCGCTGAACGTTTGCCATCGAATCAGCGTGGACTGCTTTCGCCAAACGGTCAATTTGTTGCGTTTATGGCCAATAGCCAAATTCAGTTGTTCGATGCGCGCGATGGTTCAATTCGCACATTAGCAACGGATGTTCCCGTGTCTTGGGTTGACGAAGAAAATGATCGACCAACCGATCCAAGCCCTTACGGTTTTGCTGGATGGCTGACTGACAGCAGTGGCTTTTGGATTTACGATCGTTATGACGTTTGGCAAGTGTCGCTGGACCATGATGTGACTAACTTAACTCGCATAGGACGTGACACGCAGCAACAGTTCCGCGTGGCCATGACCAATGCCGAGGAAGGTATCGATGTGAGCCAGCCGGTCATGTTGCGGATGTATCATGAGCAGTTGAAGCACTCGGGCTTTTATCAACTTGAAGTGCACCACTCGGAAGTTGCCAATCAACAGCAAGCGCTGTTGGTTCGCTTAATTGAAGACCAGAAAACCTATTCGCTGGTTGCCCATAGTGACGATTACAGCAATGTCTTATTCACTGAGCAAGACTTCCGCCAATTCCCTGATCTGTGGATTGCCCCGCGTGACTTCTCAAGCCGTAAGCAGTTGACTGAGGTGAACCCGCAATGGCAGGAATTCGTCTGGGGTAACGCCGAACTTGTTGAATGGGAATCAACTCGTGGTGAGCCATTGCAAGGCGTGCTGATCAAGCCGGATAACTATGATCCGAATAAGCGCTACCCGGTGATGGTCTATTTCTATGAGAAGTTCTCGCAACGTCTCTATCAATGGAACCAAATGCGTGTCAATCATCGACCTAACTTCCCGTTTTACTTGGGCCAAGATTATGTCGTGTTTTTACCGGATGTTCATTTCCGCATTGGTGCTCCGGGTCCAAGTGCAACCGAGTCGTTAGTGCCGGCAATCGAGAAAATCATCGAGATGGGCGTCGCCGATCCAGATGCAGTCGGTTTGCACGGACATAGTTGGTCGGGTTATCAGGCGGCGTTCTTGGTGGCAGAAACCGATATCTTTGCTGCGGTTGTTTCTGGCGCACCGGTGTCGAACATGACCAGTGCATATAGCGGTATTCGTTGGGGCACAGGCTTAGCGCGTCAGTTCCAATACGAAACCGGACAAAGTCGTATCGGCGAGAGTATGTTTGAGAATCTCGAACCTTACTTATTGAATTCGCCAGTATTTGTTGCGGATCGGATTAATACACCAATGCTGATTCAGTTTGGCGATAAAGATGAGGCGGTTCCATGGGAACAGGGAATCGAGTATTATTTAGCGCTACGTCGCCTTGATAAGCCTGTTGTTATGCTCCAGTACGAAGGTGAGCCGCATCATTTACAGCGCTTCGCGAACAAGATTGATTACAGCATTAAGATGCTTGAGTTTTTCGACCATTTCCTCAAGGGAGAACCAGCACCGCGCTGGTGGCAGGAAGGGTTAGAGTATCAACATTATGAGTAGTAGGTATGTTGGCTGAAGCCAATACGGTTGCAAAACAACAAACAGAATCACAGGCGGATCAATTGATCCGCCTGTTTAATAGTGAATTCCAAACGACCGAACAAACGGTGCTGGTCAATGGTCAGCAGGCCGGTTTTGCCGAGCCTGTTTACTTACCGGCGTCGATCGCCGCGAGCCAGGTTCAGCCGTTTCATCGGATTATCTTTGCCCACGGCTTCGCCCGTTCAGCACTGCACGAGATTGCCCATTGGTGTGTGGCGGGTAAAGTGCGTCGTCAGTTTGTTGATTTCCGCTATTGGTACGCCCCCGATGGCCGTGATACTGCACAACAGGCGGCGTTTGAACAAGTCGAGATAACCCCGCAAGCAGTGGAGTGGTTACTGAGTCTCTGTGCCGACATTGAATTTGAAATAAGCGTTGATAACCTGTCCGGTAGCGAACCACCGAATCGTTTGGCATTTACCCAGCAGGTTCTCGAACGCGCATTACAACGTGCTGCTGACGCTTGGCCTCCACGAGCGATGCGCTTTGCCCAGCGGCTGTGTAGTTTTTATCAAACAAAATTCCCACAGGTTGAAGACTTCCAACGGTTCGGCGCGCAGATGCTTGAACGCGAGCAGCAGCGGCTGGAGGAGCAAACATGAGTGACACAATCTACACCTTCGGTTTGGTGATTAATCCATTCGCTGGAATCGGCGGTGCGGTCGCCTTGAAGGGCAGCGATGGCGCGGAAACACGCGCTGAAGCGCTTGCGCGAGGTGCAGAACTGCGTGCTCAACAGCGAGTGACGGAAGCCTTAGCTCTGATTCAGACACATGCGCAGCAGATTCGTTTTGTCACGGCAGCCGGCGCGATGGGCGCTGATGTGTTGGCGGCGCTCGATTTAACCTATGAGGTGGTCTACTCGGCGACTGCGGAACAGACCGAAGCCGAAGACACGCAAGCGGCTGTGGCGGCTATCGCTGCAGCTCAACCTGATTTACTCATTTTCGCCGGCGGTGACGGTACTGCACGTGATGTCTGCGCGCAGCTCACGGCTAGCCAGCAGCCCGACTTACCTGTGCTTGGTATTCCGGCAGGCGTTAAGATTCATTCTGGCGTTTACGCCATTACGCCTGTTGCCGCCGGAAAGGTTTTAGCCCAGTTGCTCGACGGTCAGTTGACCACGCTGCGCGCCGCGGACGTGATGGATATTGACGAACAGGCGTTTCGGCAAGGTACCGTGCGCGCGCGGCGTTATGGCGAAATGCAGGTGCCGGGAGAGCTGGAATACTTACAAGCGGTCAAAATTGGCGGCAAAGAGTCCGACGAACTCGTACTAGCGGATATTGCTGCCGATGTGATTGAAGCCATGGAGGATAACGCGCTGTACATCATGGGTTCTGGCTCAACGGTTGAGTTTATTATGCAAGAGCTGAGCTTGCCGAATACCTTATTAGGTGTCGATGTCATTCAAAATCAGGCGCTTGTCGCCGCCGATGTCATCGGAACACAATTAGAAACCGTAGTTAACGAAGCCGTCGCAGCAGGTCGCCCGGTTTATTTAGTGGTGACGCTGATTGGCGGTCAAGGTCATCTCTTCGGCCGTGGCAATCAACAATTAACGCCAGCGGTGATCCGCGCCGTTGGTCGTGAGCGACTGATTGTGGTTGCGAGCAAACGCAAATTGCAGCAACTCGATGGTCGACCATTACGGGTCGACACCGGTGATCGCGAACTCGACCAAGCTTTGAGTGGTTTTATCCCGGTGATCACCGGCTATCACGACCGCACATTTATGGCGATTGCAGCGATTTAAACTTAAAATTGACTAACCGGTAGGCGAACGATCAAGCCATCGAGCGCGTCGGTCATTTCAATTTGACAGCTTAAACGGCTATTGTCCTGAGGATCGCGGGCAACGTCTAACATACTTTCTTCAATGTCACCGACTGGCGGCAGTTTGTCGAACCATTCCGGGTCAACATAAACATGGCAGGTAGCGCAGGACATGACGCCACCGCATTCGCCAATAATCCCATCGATCCCTTGATCCGTAGCCGCTTCCATTAAATTTTGTCCGACTTCAACGTCAACGTCGTATTGACCGCCTTTGCTGTCGATGATGATTGCTCGTGGCATGTTATTTTTTTCCTGTTTGTTTCCAATCAAAAAGAAGCAGTTATATGATGGTATACTAACTTGCAATTAAAGACAGAATGCTAGCACAAAAGGAGCAAGCATGGGATTGCACGACCATCAAGAATATTTCGTTTCCTGGGAGGAGTTGCACCGCGCAACTCGCGAATTAGCCCGTCGACAGCTGCCGGCCGAACAATGGTGCGGGATCATTGCGGTGAGTCGCGGTGGCTTGGTGCCGGGTGCCATTATTGCGCGCGAACTCAATATTCGCCTCGTCGAAAGTGCCTGTGTGCGCAGTTATGCTCACCAGTCGCAAGCGGCGGCGCCAGAGCTACTCAACCAATTAACCTCAACCAGTGACGGTGAAGGTTTTCTCGTGGTAGACGATTTAGTCGATACCGGCAATACCTTGCGCTTTTTGCGTCAACGTTTACCAAAAGCGAAATTCATTACCGTGTATGCAAAGCCGGAAGGCATGCCGTTGGTTGATGAATACGAGGGGGAAGTGGGGCAAGACACTTGGATCCACTTTCCGTGGGACATGCATTTGCATTATGTTGACCCGTTAGCGGGCGAAGATCGCTAAAATGATCAGCTTTGCCGATTAAAGAAGCGAGTCTTGCGCAAGGCAGACTCGCTTTTTGCTGAAAGTCAGAAAACCTACTTCAAGTTTTGGATAAATTGCACCACGTCCTGAATCGCGAGTTTCTCTTTCTCGCCGCTGCGACGATTTTTATACTCGACGGCTTGTTCGTCAAGGTTGCGCTCACCAATCACAATCGTATGCGGGATACCGATAAGCTCCATATCCGCAAACATTACACCCGGACGCTCTTTGCGATCGTCAAATAGTACTTCAATACCAGCGGCCTTAAGGTCCGCATACAGCGACTCTGCAACTTCTTGGACACGTGCCGATTTGTGCATGTTCATCGGTAATACGACGACTTGGAAAGGTGCCATGGCAGCAGGCCAGATAATGCCATTGTCGTCATGATTCTGCTCAATCGCAGCTGCAACAATCCGTGATACGCCGATACCGTAACAACCCATAATTAAGGTTTGATGCTTACCGTCTTCGTTGAGAACGCCGACTTTCATGGCGTCGCTATACTTAGTGCCGAGTTGGAAAATGTGACCAACTTCGATGCCGCGGGCGATATTCAAGTTGCCGTTGCCGTCCGGACTTGCATCGCCGGCTTTAACGTTGCGTAAGTCAGCAATTTCTGTGTAGTTGGCATCACGTTGCCAATTAATATTGAAGAAGTGGAATCCATCTTCATTGGCACCGGCGGCAAAATCACTCATCACCGCGACGCTGCGGTCGACGATGCACGGCATGTTCAAACCAATAGGGCCAAGAGAACCTGGACCGGCACCAATAGTTGCGCGAATTTCTTCGTCACTCGCAAACACCAACGGCGAAGCAACTGCAGGGTGCTTCGCTGCTTTAATCTCGTTCAGTTCATGATCACCACGAACTAATAGGGCGACGAATTTAGCGGCGCTTGGATCGTCGCTGGCTGCTGCGCGGACAATCAGGGTTTTGACGGTTTTCTCGATAACTACATCAAACTGTTCAACCAATGCTTTGATTGTTTTCGCGTCGGGTGTTGCCAACTTGGTCATTTCTGCGGTTGCCGGTGCTGGCGCCGATGCGTCTGCAATAGCTTCGGCTAACTCGACATTGGCCGCATAGTTAGAACTGTCGGAAAACGCGATGTCGTCTTCACCAGAACTCGCAAGCACATGAAACTCATGCGAAACACTGCCGCCGATTGAACCGGTATCGGCGATCACCGGACGGAAGTCGAGGCCAAGACGAGTGAAAATATTGCAATACGCGTCGTACATAGCCTGATAGGTTGTTTCTAAAGATGCCTGAGAGGTATGGAACGAATAGGCATCTTTCATCAGGAATTCACGCGAGCGCATGACGCCGAAACGCGGACGAATTTCGTCACGGAATTTAGTTTGAATCTGGAATAGATTCATCGGCAGCTGTTTGTAGCTGCTTATTTCTTTGCGCACCAGTTCGGAAATAACTTCTTCGTGGGTTGGGCCGAGGACGAAATCGCGCATGTGGCGGTCTTTCAGGCGCAGCAATTCTGGACCGTAGTCTTCCCAGCGGCCAGACTCTTCCCAAAGATCTGCAGGTTGTACCATCGGCATTAAAATTTCTATGGCGCCGGCGCGCTCCATTTCTTCACGCACCACTTGCTCAACTTTGCGCAATACTTTGAGACCTGTGGGGGTCCAAGTATATAGGCCTGAGGCGACTTTACGCACCATGCCGGCACGTAGCATGAGTTGATGGCTGATGACTTCTGCATCGGCTGGCGTTTCTTTTAATGTTCCAAGAAGGTACTGACTCGTCCGCATGTCATTTTGTCTCGCACAGATGGGGTGATAAATAAACGCGCATTCTAGCAGTCTGCGCGCAGGCAACAAAGTCTTTTATGGTCGTCATTCAGCGCTCACTTGCGTGACCGTCGCGATGCCATCTTGTACCCGCCACTTGATGTTGTAGTGATACAGATGCATGCCATATTCTTTTTGCCAATTTTGTTCACGTTGATAACCCGGCCGCGGGTCTTGGCTGAGGACTTCGCTAATCAATTGACGCAAGTGCGGATGCGCATGGGCTCGTCGTAATCCTGCTTCAGCAGCTTCGCTGAATTCAATCACCACACCTGTTGACGGCCGGTCGTCGGCAAAACCACCACGTGCGTTGGGAATGGCATCAGCGTAGGGCAGGTAGGGCTTGATATCAATGATGGGTGTGCCATCTAATAAATCTAAACCACGGATAATTAGTTTTGGCTTTGGGCTGAGTTGCACTTCCACCAGCTCGACCACCGAGAGGCCAAGCGCATTTGGGCGAAACGTCGAACGAGTTGCAAACACGCCTTTCTTGGCATTGCCACCGAGTCGCGGAGGCCTGACAAGGGGCTTCCAACCTTGGTCAGCGGTTTCATGAAAGACGAAGCTAAGCCAGAGATGACTAAAGTCTTCGATCCCACGCAAGCAATCTGGGTGATGATAAGGTGCAACCAATTCAATGCTGCCAATGGCGCTTTTAACCAAGCCAGGTTGGCGCGGAATAGCAAACTTCTGACGATAGGGCGAGCGGATATAACCTACCGGCTCGATCGTCCACTGCTGCTCAGATACTTGCTCGCTCACCGCGAACTCTCCTTTCGTCAATCTGCTGGAAAACTTTGCGTATTTGACCATAATTCGTTGGTATTCGCTATGTATTGATTTTTTTGCTGTCCGAACAAAATGATAAATAAACATTAAAAACAATGAGATGGAATTTTTGGCCTAGGAATTGCTTAACTTAAACGGAGTGCTTAACTGATTTGAAGTCGACCTCAGAGCGACTACACATGAAATTAAAAAGGGGAATAATCATGACACTTAATCGTTTTGCTAGCTATGCAGCTATCGCAATTTTAGTTCCGTTTAGTTTTGTTACCTCGGCCCAGGCCGCAGACGGCAAGGTTTCACATACATTTGATCTAGGAGGGATTGAAAATGTTGTGATTAATAATGCGGTCGGCGAGATCAAATTGCGTACGATTGAAGGCACCGAAGCTCAGGTCACGGTTGAATTTGAAGTAAAAGGCCGCGGGTTCTTTCGCCGTAAACCGGACGCAAGTGAGCAGGATATAGAGATTTGGCAACGTGGCGATACCTTGTCGTTGGGTTACAAAGAAAACAATGTCAATGCAGTTTGGACCATTCGCTTGCCGGCGGTACCGTCAATTGAATTACAACAAGGCGTGGGTGCTATCGATGCGGTGATTGGTGCTTCGAACTTTATTGCTGATTTAGGCGTGGGCGATATTAAAGTTACGGCACCGCGCGACAGCGCAGGTCATGTCGAAGTGAGCTCAGGTGTCGGTGCCGCGCGGATTAGCGGTACTGATGCGGTGGACAGTCGTCGGCGCGTGGTGAGTGAGAGTGCCGAAGCGAAATTAGCCGGCGATGCAAAAATCGAAGCAACTGTTGGTGTAGGTGATGTCGAAGTGAAATTACGTTAATGGTTTGCCATATAAAAAGGGAGCGAAAGTCGCTCCCTTTTTTGCGATTAAATTTCGAAGCTTTCCAGCGTTCGACCTTTATCGAGTGCTTGCTGAATCACTTTTGGTGTGCGGCCTTGGCCAGTCCAAGTTTTGCGTTCGCCATTGGCGTCGACATAGGCATATTTTGCTGGCATGGGTTGACGCTTTTTACGCGTCTTGCTGCTGGCGATTACTTCGCCGGCTAATAGATCTTCAGGGCTTAACCCTGCTTCTTCTAGCTGCTTTCGGAAACGTTCGATTTCAGCGAGTTTCTCTTGCTGTTCACGACGGAGTTCGGCTTCTTCTTTGCGCCTTTCAATGACATTGGCTAATTTACTAGCCACATCTTCAAGCTCTGCAACGGTTAAATCTTTCGTTGCTGCATTGAGACGGCGAGCGTGTGTGAGAATGTCGGTAAAATCTTGCATAGATATTCCTGTAGCTAATACGTTGAGAATGAATCGTTAAATGACGTATTCCCTTACACTCTTTATTTAAATACCTTATTTGTATTTAATGACCGTATAGTAAACGAATAGTCTATTTCCTAACAATACCTTTCGAAATGAATTAGCTAAATGCTTACAAAATTAATAAAAGCCGACGCTGATTAATAAGAAAAAAGCCAACATTTCTAACATGTTGGCTTTTTAAAATTAAATAAAGTCAGTTTTATTACATGTTTGGGTAATTCGGCCCGCCCGTTCCTTCTGGAGTGACCCAGCGGATATTTTGACTCGGGTCTTTAATATCACAGGTTTTACAATGAATGCAGTTTTGCGCATTAATTTGAAAACGCTTTTCGCCGCTATCACTGGTGACCACTTCGTAGACGCCAGCAGGACAATAACGCTGAGCGGGCTCATTATATTTAGTTAAATTCACCTGAATTGGAATAGCAGGGTCTTTTAATTGCAAATGACACGGCTGATCTTCTTCATGGTTGGTATTGGATAAATAAACCGATGAATTGCGGTCAAACGAAAGTTTATTATCAGGTTTTGGATAATCAATTACCGCGGCTTCTGCTGCAAGTTGCATCCCTTCATGATCAGGCGTGACGTCTTTCAGCGTAAAGGGCAACTTGCCGCCGAAGAAGTTTTGATCGAGGGTATTGTATGCACCACCTAACCACATACCAAATTTATGCACAGCCGGACCAAAGTTACGTGATCGATAAAGCTCGTCGTATAACCAAGACTGTTTAAATGCTTCGGTATACTCGGTTAAATCTGCGCCTGACTTATCGGCTTGCAATGCGGTAAATAATGTTTCTGCAGCTAATAGGCCGCTCTTCATGGCCGTGTGATTACCCTTGATTTTGGCAAAGTTGAGTGTGCCAGCGTCACAACCAACGAGGATCGCACCTGGCATGGTCATTTTCGGTAGTGAATAGAAGCCGCCTTTGGCGATGGCGCGAGCACCGTAGCTGACACGTTTGCCATTTTCGAGCACTTTGCGAATTTCTGGGTGGTGTTTAAAGCGTTGGAACTCGGCAAACGGATTTAAGTTTGGATTGGTGTAATTCAAATCGATAATTAAACCGACGAAAACTTGTCCACCTTCGGCGTGATACAAGTAACCACCACCCGACGCGTGATCTTTTAACGGCCAACCGGCACTATGCACGACCACGCCTTCTTCGTGTTGCTCGGCAGGAACGTCCCAAATTTCCTTAAAACCAATTGCATAATGTTGCGCAGTGCTGTCTTTGTCGAGTTGATAATGTTCAATCAGCTCTTTGCCTAAGTGTCCACGGCAGCCTTCCGCGAAAACCGTGTACTTAGCACGTAGCTCCATACCTGGCATGTATTCGTCTTTCGGGTCGCCATCGACACCAACGCCCATATCGCCGGTAATCACACCAGCAACGGCGTTGTTCTCGTCATAAATCACTTCCGCGGCGGCAAAACCAGGGAAAACTTCGACGCCGAGCTCTTCCGCTTGGCTGGCTAACCAACGACACACATTGCCCATGCTGACAATGTAGTTGCCGTCATTGTGGAAGGTTTTCGGAACCATGAAATTCGGCAGTTTGCTGGCTTGATCAGCATTTTTGAACATGAATATATCATCACGTTTCACCGCGGTGGTTAATGGTGCACCGCGCTCTTGCCAATCTGGAAATAACTCGGTTAATGCGCGTGGCTCAAACACCGCCCCAGAAAGAATATGCGCGCCGACTTCGGAACCTTTTTCGATCACACAAATTTGTAGTTCACCGCCTTGCTCTTGATTAAGCTGAGCGAGCTTACAGGCAGTACTGAGTCCTGCAGGGCCAGCGCCGACAATAAGGACATCAAACTCCATACTTTCGCGTTCCACTTCATGGTTCGCCATCGCGGATACTCCTTACAACTGAAAAGACAGATTAAGATTGAGAAATTTATTCGATTTTAACCGATTTTAGCAGGAATTACGCCGTTTGACTGTGTCAAAAGCTGAGTAATTTCATCGGCCGGTAGCGGCCTACTGTAGAAAAAGCCTTGAGCAATGGTACATCCGCGCTCGATCAGAAAGTCTGCTTGCTCTTGATTTTCAACGCCTTCGGCGACGAGACCAATGTCGAGGTTGTGCGCGAGGCTAATAATCGTGTTGGTAATCGTCGCGTCGTCCTTGTCGTCCGGAAGATCTTTGACAAAGGAGCGATCGATTTTCAACGCGTTAATCGGGAAGTGTTTGAGATAACTAAGCGAGCTGTAGCCGACGCCAAAGTCATCGATCGCAAGGGTAATTCCGTGGTCACGCATCTCTTGCATAAACTTGGTATGGCTTTGGCTATTCTCAATCAGCACTTGTTCGGTTAATTCTAACTCGACATATGAGGTCGGTACACCGGCACTGCGGATCGCATAAAGAATTTGATCGGTCAAATCGGGAACTTGGAACTGGCGACCTGACAAATTCACTGAAATGCGTAAATCCGTGAGGCCCATATTGCGCCATTTTGCCAGCTGGCGACAGGCCTCTTGCAAGACAAACTCTGAGATAGGAATAATTAGGCCTGAGTCTTCAGCAATGGGAATAAATTGCTCTGGACTAATCATCGTGCCGTCTTCTTCTATCCAACGTAACAAGACTTCGACACCAATAATTTTCCGTGTCGTCATATCCACTTGCGGTTGATAAAACAGCGTTAAGTTTTCTTTTTCAATGGCAAAGCGTAAGCGTTTTGACAGCTCGAGTCGATTCGAGAGTTCATCATGTAACTCTTGGCTATAAACGTGCCAAGTATTGCGGCCTCGTTGTTTTGCTCGATGCAGTGCGGTATCGGCGTGACGCATGAGAGTTTCACCGTCTTCTTCACCGGTTTGTGTCATCGAGATACCCACGCTACAGGTGACAAAAATTTCATAGCCTTCGACATCAAAATGGGTGTCGAGTGCTTCAATGATTTCTTCGGCAAACTTTTCAAGGTCATATTGGCTGTGAACTGCCGGTAATAGAATGGCAAATTCGTCACCACCGAGTCGAGCAATGACTGACGGACCCGCTGGCAACTGCGAAAGCCGTTTTGCGACTTGTTTGAGCAATAAGTTACCAATGTTATGCCCTAAGGTGTCGTTGACTTCTTTGAAGTGATCGAGGTCAATCATCATCACACCAATATGCTTGGCGTTGGCACGTTTTATCTGTAGGTGCTGTTCTAATTGCGCCAAAATGGCGTTGCGATTCGCTAGCCCGGTTAATGAGTCGTGCTCGGCCAAGTAGGCGATGCGTTGCTCGACTTTTTCTCGTTCTTCAATTTCGTCGTAGAGTTCGCGATTAGCTTCTTGCAGCATTTTTTCGCGGACGCGACTGACGCCGAGTAAATAGAGCACAAAGGTCAGCAGACACGTAACAAGCAACCCGGAGGTCAGGACGATTAGCGGTAGGTTACTTTGCAACTGCGCGAGGCGTTGCGGTGATGGCCACAGCTCGAATTGCCAAGTTTCACCGAATAGCTGAAACGGTTGGCTATGCCCCCATTTTTCGCGTAACTGCTGACTATTGACCTGGCGGAATAAAATGACGTCGTCGTCAACGCGTGAGACTTGGAATTCAGTGTTGGCGGGGAGGTGAGTATGACTAATAAAATGAAACAGCTGACGCATACTCAGTATTGCTGCGTAATAGCCTGTCGGTTGCCTTTCTTGTTGCGGAATTACCAGTAATAAGTCGGCTGGATGCTGGCCTAATGAATCGGCCGGGATAAGATAGCGAATTCCGTGATTAAAGCGTGGTAGCCAACTTAAAGTGGTTTCGGAAACGGACGTTTGTTCTTCATATAGCGGATGACTACCCGTAATTAGACCGTCATTATTAATCCAGAGTACGCGTTGAAAATGACTGTAGTAGTCAATAATTTCCGGGCCCTGTTGAAGCCAATCTTGGCCGTTTGCTTCGTTGGTAGTGATCCAATTAAAACCAAATAGATGTAATTGCAGCTCACGACGAATTTCTAATTGTAATTGAGTGAGTTCTTGGCTGAGTTGCTGCTGTACCGATTGGTTATCGAGAATACGCAAAGCGAAGGTCATCGTTAAGGTAATGATGACCCCGAGGATTCCTGCTCTGATCGCATGGCGATGCCGCTGAGATTTGCGCATGTGCACCCGAGTGTTTGCTTATTCTTATTATCTATACAACCTTGCCTGAATAAACTTCTATTGTCTACTGCTAACTAACTGAAAATAAGCTAGTTCCATCTCAGTATTAGAACCTATCCAAACAGGGCTACCACGTATTCTCGAGAAGCTATTTTATTGTTATGACTGCAATTCTATTCGGTCTCTGAAATAGTCTAAGGCTTCTGGATTCGCCAGCGCGTCGGTATTTTTAACGGTTTCGTTATGAATGACCTGACGAACGGCTATTTCTACTATTTTACCACTAATTGTGCGCGGAATATCGGGAACTTGCGTGATAACTGCTGGCACGTGGCGTGGTGTCGCATTTGCCCGAATAACCTGTTTAATTTCAGTGCGCAAGGTCTCATCTAACGCAATACCTTCACGCAGTTTTACAAATAAAACGATGCGCTCATCGTCTTGCCAGTGTTGTCCAACCGCTATGCTTTCTAACACAGCGTCGACTTTTTCCACTTGCCGATAAATTTCGGCAGTGCCGATACGTACGCCGCCAGGGTTGAGCACAGCGTCCGAACGGCCGTAAATAATCACACCATTTTCTTTGGTGAGTTCAGCGTAATCACCATGGGCCCAGATATTCGCGAAGCGGTCAAAGTAGGCACTGTGATAACGACTACCGTCTTCATCGTTCCAAAAGCCGGTCGGCATGCACGGGAACGTTTGCTCACAGACCAGCTCGCCTTTTTCGCTGCGTACCGGGTCGCCGTTATCGTTGTAGACATTTACCGCTAGAGCTAAACCACGACACTGCAATTGTCCGCGATACACGGGCAAAATTGGGTTACCAAGCGCAAAACAAGAAATAATATCCGTACCACCAGAGATTGAACTCAAGCACAGGTCGGCTTTAATCTCACGGTAGACGTAATCAAAGCTTTCCGGCGCCAGTACTGAACCGGTGGTGAGAATACTGCGCAATGTGCTGAGGTTATGGCTGGCGCGCGGCGTTTCGCCGGCTTTCTCCAATGCCGCTAAATATTTAGCGCTGGTGCCAAAAACAGTAATGCCTTCTTTATCGATGAGGTCGGGCATGGCTGCTGGCGTTGGGTAAAACGGCGAGCCGTCGAACAGTGCCAAACGCGCGCCAATGGCTAAACCTGACACCAGCCAGTTCCACATCATCCAACCGCAGGTGGTGAAATAGAACAGGGTATCATTGCGGCGTAAGTCGGTGTGCAGTGCATGCTCTTTGATGTGCTGCAGTAAGGTACCGCCAATGCCATGAACAATACACTTGGGCACGCCTGTGGTACCTGAACTGAACATGATGTAGAGCGGGTCGTTAAAGCGGCGCTGGACAAATTCGAGTTCGGTCGCTTGCGGGTCGAGAAAGTCTTGCCAGAGAATACGATCAGATAACTTGGTAGCCGCGTCTGTGATGTTGGCGAAGTTAATCTCGATATGGGTTTTGACGGACGGTAATTCATCCAAAATATCGTGGACTTTGCTGCTGACGTCGAGCGTTTTGCCGTTATAAAAGTAACCATCGACGGTGAATAAGACTTTCGGTTCAACCTGACCGAAGCGATCCAGCACACCTTGTACCCCAAAGTCGGGTGAGCAACTCGACCATATGGCACCAAGGCTGGTGGTCGCGAGCATGGCAATAATGGTCTCAATGCAGTTAGGTAACATACCCGCGACGCGATCGCCGGCGCTGACACCAACCGCCTTTAGGCTTGCGGCGAGTTGCGCGGTTTCGCGGTAAAGCTCGGCGTAGGTTATTTCGCGGCGTTGACCATGTTCATTGGTGAACACTAATGCGGGACGGTCATCGCGGAAGCGTAGGAGGTTTTCGGCAAAGTTGAGCTGCGCTTGCGGAAACCATTGAGCACCGGGCATGCGTTCGCCTTGCTCTAAAACCGTCGTCCCTTTGGTACCTATTACTTGGAATTCGTCCCACAGCAATGACCAGAAGTCCGTTTTGTGCGTCACAGACCAGTCATAAAATGCGTGGTAATCACCGGCAAATGCGAGCCCAAACTGGTTTTCGACCTTGCGCATAAACTCAGTCATTTGCGCGTTTTCAATTTGTGCTGCACTGGGTTGCCAGAGAGGACTATTCACTTCAGACATGGCTTTTTGAATTCCTATGCGTTTTTGTTATATTTGTTATCGTATTTTTGTCGCTCGATTGACCAAGGCTAGGCACGCCGTGCCACGCTGACATTCGAGCGTGGCTTGGTGCCAAGTTCGGCACAAATAGCTTGGCCAGCATCAATGATTTGTTCTAAGTCGACACCCGTTTCAATACCCATCCCTTGCAGCATATAGAGTACATCCTCGGTGGCGACGTTACCACTGGCACCTTTGGCGTAAGGGCAGCCACCCAGTCCAGCCACAGCGCTGTCGATGACGCTTACGCCAAGCGGAAGACACATGGCGAGGTTCGCGAGTGCTTGACCGTAGGTGTTGTGAAAGTGTAGCGCTAAGTTTTCCATGGGCACCGCTTCGGCCACCGCAGCTAGCATTCGCTGTGCTTGCAACGGCGTGCCAACGCCAATGGTGTCGCCTAAGGAAATTTCGTAGCAGCCCATGTCGTACAGGGCTTTCGCGACGCGCACGACATCACTCACGGGCACTTCTCCTTGGTATGGACAACCGAGCACACAGGAAACATACCCACGCACGCGAATATTGGCCGTTTTTGCTGCGGCCATCACCGGCGCGAAACGTTCTAAGGATTCGTCAATCGAGCAGTTGATGTTCTTTTGACTGAAGGCCTCTGACGCCGCACCAAATACCGCCACTTCATCGGCACCAGCGGCCATGGCCAGCTCAAAACCTTTTAAATTGGGCGTCAGTGCTGAGTAGGTGACGCCGGTGGCACGTTTTATTTGTGCCATCACTTCGCCACTGTCGGCCATCTGTGGAACCCATTTCGGGCTGACAAAGCTACCTGCTTCAATGGTGGTTAAACCGGATGCACTGAGAGCGTTGATTAAGGCAACTTTTGCTGCTGTCGTCACGGCTTTTTCGTTTTGTAAGCCATCGCGTGGGCCAACTTCAACAATGCGAACCTGCGTCGGTAATGCCATGGTTAGGGCTCCTTACTCGCTCTCTGCGGCTAAGCTAATCAGTTCAGCGCCGTCGCTGACGAGTTCGCCTGCTTGGAAGAAGACTTGCTCGACTGTACCGGCAAATGGTGCGCGAATGGTGTATTCCATTTTCATCGCTTCCATAATGACCAATGCTTGCCCTTCAGTCACCGCGTCGCCAGCGGCAACATTTACCGCGACAATGGTCCCATTCATCGGCGCCGCTAAGCTGCCTGCTTCTTCTTCGTGGGCTAACTCGGCCAGTTCATCAAACAACGTCGCTTGGAAGCGTCCACTGGCAGTAAACAGGGTATAAACACCATCGACCTCAGCCACTTCAACCGGAAGTCGCTGATCGTCCAACCGTACGGCGCCATCGGCAGTGAACGCCACTTGTAGATTATGGTGAGGCCAAATGAACCGCTCACCGTTTTGTTGCAAGTCTAACACCACATGGCTTTCGGTGCCTTTTGGCGTGAAGGCCAAATGATGTTTCGCCGCTGCATTCATTCGCCAACCGCTGCCAACCGCCCACGGATCCGACGATGTAGCTGCTTGTTGCTGCTGGTGAATGCGGTAAGCAGCTATCACCAAAAGGGCTTGTTCCGTGCTTAAATCGAAGTCAGTTTGCTGCAGGTCGTCACCATACTGTTCAATAAAGCGTGTGGTTAATTCGGCTTTGACGAATGCTGGATGCGTCGCAATGCGATGCAAATAATCAGTGTTCGTTGTCACACCCGCAATACGAGTATCGCGTAACGCATTGGCTAAACGACGCAGCGCGCTTTCCCGATCCTCGTCCCATACGATCAGCTTGGCAATCATCGGGTCATAGAAGGTCGTTACTTCATCCCCAGCGACAATACCCGAGTCCCAACGACAATAGGGCGACGCTTCTGGATGGCGCAAGAAGGCGACCGTACCGGTACTTGGCATAAAGTTATCGTCGGCGTTCTCGGCGTAAATCCGGGCTTCAAAGGCGTGACCGTCGAGGACTAACTCGGCTTGTTGCATCGGCAATACTTCACCGGCCGCCACGCGAATTTGCCATTCGACCAAGTCGACACCGGTAATCATTTCGGTCACCGGATGTTCCACTTGCAGGCGTGTATTCATTTCCATGAAGTAGAAACTTTGATCTTCGTCGAAGAGGAACTCAACCGTGCCGGCACCAACGTAGTCAATCGCTTGGGCGGCGCGCACAGCGGCTTCACCCATGGCTTTACGGGTCGCTTCATCAAGTCCCGGTGCTGGCGCTTCTTCAATGACCTTTTGGTGGCGACGTTGCACCGAACAATCACGCTCGGCTAAGTAAATGGCGTTGCCATGTTGGTCACAGAACACTTGAATTTCAACGTGACGTGGCCGTGTGATGAATTTTTCCACCAACATTTTGTCGTTACTAAACGCGGCTTTCGCTTCGCGCTTGGCTGACGCTAATGCTTCACTGAAATCCGCTGCGCTTTCGGCCACGCGCATACCTTTGCCGCCGCCACCGTAGGCCGCTTTGAGCAGTACTGGATAGCCAATTTTTTCCGCTTCGGCCGCAAGCAAGTCGGGATCTTGATCATCACCATGGTAACCAGGTACCAGCGGCACACCTGCGTCTTGCATAATGGTTTTCGCGGCACTTTTCGAACCCATGGCTGCAATGGCAGGGACGGGTGGGCCGATGAAGATCAGGCCAGCATCGGCGAGTGCTTCGGCGAACGATTCGTTCTCAGATAAAAAGCCATAGCCGGGGTGAATTGCTTGGGCACCGGTTTTCTGCGCCGCGGCGATGATTTTGTCCGCGCGCAGGTAGGATTCACTGCTTGCTGAGCCGCCGATATAAATCGCTTCGTCAGCTTGTAATACATGTTGCGCATTGCGATCGGCATCAGAAAATACCGCAACTGTTTTAATCCCCATATCGCGCGCCGTGCGAATGACACGGCAGGCAATTTCGCCACGATTGGCAATCAGAATTTTGTTGATCGACTGGCTCATGCTTGGTCTCCATCTTGTAGCTTCGACTGTTGCCAGGCTGGCGCGCGTTTTTCTAAAAATGAACTTAACCCTTCTTGGCCTTCTGCGGAAACGCGGATCTCGGCAATGCGGCGTGCGGTTTCTGCAACAACCTCAGGGTCGAGCGGATGGTTGGCGACATGATGAATTAAGCGTTTACAGGCTTTTACTGCGGCTGGGCTGTTCGCCAGTAGGGCGTTCAGTAATGGTTCAAGGCTGTCGTCGAGGGTGTCGCTGGCAACTTCGTCTATCAAGCCTAAGCGATGTGCTTCGCTGGCAAAGAACCGCTCAGCAGTCAGCATGTAACGGCGAGCGGCAGGCTCACCTAGGGCGCGCACCACGTACGGGCTAATCACGGCTGGAATCAGGCCAATTTTCACTTCCGATAAACAGAAACTGGCACGCTCATCGGCAATCGCCATGTCACAGCAGGCCACCAGCCCGACCGCGCCACCAAATGCCGCGCCGTTAACCAGCGCAATCGTTGGAATAGGTAATTGGTCTAGCTCCCACATTAGGGCGCCGAGGTGCCCAGCGTCTTCGACATTTTCTTGGAAATTTTTGCCTGCCATAGAACGCATCCAGTTGAGGTCAGCGCCGGCGGAAAAGTTCTTACCGTTGGCGCGCAGCACCAGTACCCGTGCGGCTGGATTCTCAGCAACAGTTTTTAGCGCCTGACGCAGTTGCGCGATCATGCTGTCGTCAAAGGCGTTGTGCACGTCAGGACGATTCATGATGAGCGAAGAAACGCCGCGCTCGTCGATGATTAATTGGGTGTAATCAGTACTCATGAGGCCTCGCTTACATCCGGAAGACACCGAAACGGGTGTCCTCGATTGGGGCATTCAGCGCCGCGCTCAAGCTTAGAGCCAACACGGTACGAGTTTGCGCAGGATCGATTACACCGTCATCCCACAAACGGGCAGAGGCATAATACGGATGACCTTGTCGCTCATAGGTGTCAATAATCGGTTGTTTGAAGGCAGCTTCGTCTTCTTTGCTCCAAGTTTCGCCTTTACGCTCTTTGCCATCGCGGGTCACCTGCGCCATGACGCCAGCAGCTTGTTCACCACCCATGACGGAAATCCGCGCATTTGGCCACATGAACATCAAGGTTGGATCGTAGGCGCGACCACACATACCGTAGTTACCGGCGCCATAGCTACCACCAATTAGTACAGTGAATTTTGGCACTTTGGCACAACTTACGGCGGTCACCATTTTGGCACCGTGTTTGGCAATACCTTCGGCTTCGTACTTTTTACCAACCATAAAGCCAGTAATGTTTTGCAAGAACACTAATGGAATTTTGCGTTGGGCACAGAGCTCAATAAAGTGAGCACCTTTCTGCGCCGACTCCGAGAAGAGAATGCCGTTGTTAGCAACAATCCCCACCAAAAATCCGTGAATGCGAGCAAAGCCCGTGACCAGCGTGTTGCCGTAGTTTTGTTTAAACTCATCAAAATCCGAGTCATCAACAATTCGAGCAATGACTTCGCGCACGTCATACGGCTTGCGTAAATCGGTACCGACAATGCCGTAAATCTCTTCAGCAGGATAGCGCGGTGGCTTGACGTCAGCGATGTCGAGTTTGGCTTTCTCTGGGCGATTGAGTCGCGACACCGAACGACGCGCCAAATCGAGCGCATGCTCGTCATTTAAAGCAAAATGGTCGGCAACGCCAGAGATGCGGGTGTGCACATCGGCTCCGCCGAGCTCTTCCGCACTGACTTCTTCACCGGTGGCGGCTTTTACCAGCGGCGGTCCAGCGAGGAAAATCGTGCCTTGTTCTTTGACGATAATGGATTCGTCAGCCATCGCTGGCACATAGGCGCCACCTGCGGTACACAGGCCCATAACCACGGCGATTTGAGGAATACCTTTGGCAGACATGTTGGCTTGATTAAAGAAAATCCGACCAAAGTGGTCACGGTCTGGGAACACTTCGTCTTGACGCGGTAAGTTAGCACCGCCTGAGTCAACGAGGTAAATACAGGGTAAATGACAGCGCTCGGCAATTTCTTGCGCGCGCAAATGCTTGCGCACGGTCAGCGGATAGTAAGTCCCGCCCTTAACCGTCGCGTCATTGGCAACTATCATACACTCGGTACCGCTAACCCGACCAATCCCGGCGACAACACCTGCTGCTGGTACGTAATCTTCGTAGACGTCCCACGCGGCAAATTGGCCGATTTCAAGAAATGGCGAACCGGCGTCGAGTAAGCGCTGAATACGGTCGCGGGCGAGCAATTTGCCGCGCGCCACATGACGTTCTTGATAGCTTTTACCGCCGCCTTGTTTAATTTGTTCTGCTTTCGCTTGTAAGTCCGCAAGGACCTCAAGCATTGCCTCACGATTGGCTAAAAAGCCTTCATCGCGCGGATTCACTTTACTAGTAAGGATGGCCACAATTCGGTTCCTTTTATTTGGACTCGGTGAATAACTCACGGCCGATCAGCATTCGGCGAATTTCTGACGTGCCAGCACCAATTTCATAAAGTTTAGCATCCCGCAGTAAACGGCCGGTCGGGTACTCATTAATATAGCCGTTGCCGCCGAGCAACTGAATCGCGTCGAGGGCCATTTTGGTGGCGAGCTCGGCGGCGTAAAGAATGGCGCCAGCAGCGTCTTTGCGGGTCGTTTCGCCGCGGTCACAGGCTTTTGCGACAGCGTAAACATACGCGCGTGCCGCATTCATTTGGGTGTACATGTCGGCGACTTTACCTTGCACCAGCTGGAACTGACCGATCGACTGCCCAAACTGCTCGCGCTCGTGAATGTAAGGCACGACCACATCCATACAGGCTTGCATGATACCTAGCGGGCCAGCAGCCAGCACGGCACGCTCATAGTCAAGGCCGCTCATCAGGACCTTCACGCCTTGATTGAGTTCGCCTAAAATGTTCTCGGCCGGGACGCGAGCGTCTGCGAATACTAGCTCACAGGTGTTAGAGCCGCGCATGCCGAGTTTGTCGAGCTTTTGTGCCGTACTAAAACCTGGGGTGTTGTCTTTTTCAATAATGAACGCGGTAATTCCTTTTGAACCGGCACCCGGCTCAGTTTTTGCGTACACGACTAAGACATCAGCGTCTGGACCATTGGTGATCCACATTTTGTTACCATTCAGAATGTAATGGTCGCCATCTTTCTTGGCGTGCAGCTTCATGCTGACGACATCCGAGCCGGCATTCGGCTCACTCATAGCAAGAGCGCCGACGTGTTCACCGCTGACTAATTTTGGTAAATATTTCTCTTTCTGCGCTTGCGAGCCGTTAATTTTGATTTGGTTAACGCATAAGTTCGAGTGCGCACCGTAGCTTAAGCCGACTGACGCAGACGCACGGCTGATTTCTTCCATCGCGATGACGTGCTCAAGATAGCCCATCTCCGCGCCACCAAACTCTTCAGGAACGGTAATACCGAGAAGGCCCATGTCACCGAACTTGCGCCATAAGTCAGCAGGAAACTCATTTTTCTCGTCGATCTCGGCCGCACGCGGAGCAATTTCGTCACGTGCAAAGGCATTGACTTGCTCACGAATCATGTCAGCGGTTTCGCCGAGGTCAAAATTAAATGGTTTATACGAGCTGATCATAGGGACTCCTTGGATTTTTCATTGAGCTCTGCACGACAGCCGGCTTCAACCGCAGTGAGTTCATGCAAAACAACTTTTATATCTTCTAATTGCTGGCGCAGCGCTGACTTTTTGTCTTCAATTAAACGCAACATGGTTTGTAATTGATTGACGCTGCTGCCGTCGCGGTCATACATGTCAAAAAGGGTTTTGGTTTCCGCGAGGGTAAAGCCTAAACGTTTACCGCGCAGAATCAGTTTTAATCGCACTCGATCTTTTTGATGATAAATGCGGGTCTGGCCGCGACGCTCTGGGATAAGTAAGCCTTGGTCTTCATAAAAACGAATGCTGCGCGTGGTAATATCAAACTCACGCGAGAGGTCGCCGATGCTAAACGTGTCTTGAGTTCGGCGCACCCGTTCTGGGCTTGTTTCAAACTCAGCCGTGTCAATTTGCGGTTTAATCATGATTCGAATCCAATGGTCACTTGCCATGAGGCATTCACAGGCGTTAAGCTATCACGAAGTTTACGTTAACGTAAAGTGCTGAGCATGCTCGGCCTAACATTTTTATTACAGCAGGAGAAAGGAAATGAGCTCAGATTCAGTTGTCATTGTCGCCGCTGCGCGTACCCCTATGGGTGGCTTTATGGGCGAACTTAGTGCCGTGAGCACGCCAGACCTTGGTGCTCAGGCGATTCGTGCCGCAATAGAGCGCTCAGGCCTTGCCGGTGAAGACGTCAGTGAAGTGATTATGGGCTGTGTTTTACCTGCCGGTCTAAAACAAGCACCCGCGCGTCAAGCCATGTTAGCTGCAGGCTTTCCACTTGGCACCGGCGCAACCACGATCAATAAGGTCTGTGGCTCAGGCTTAAAAACCGTGATGTTCGGTCATGATTTGATCAAAGCAGGCTCTGCGGATGTGGTCGTAGCGGGCGGTATGGAAAGCATGTCCAACGCGCCGTACTTGCTCGACAAAGCGCGCAGCGGTTACCGCATGGGTCATGGTCAAGTGCTTGATCACATGATGTTCGATGGTTTGCAGGATGCCTATGAAGGCAAAGCCATGGGTTGTTATGCCCAAGACACGGCCGATGCCTATGGCTTTAGTCGTGAAGCGATGGACGATTTTGCCATTCGTTCTTTGACCCGTGCGCAAGACGCGATTGCAAACGGTTTGTTTGCGGACGAAATTACACCGGTGAGCTACAGTGATCGAAAAGGTGATGTGACGGTCAGTACCGATGAGCAACCGGGCAAAGCACGTATTGATAAGATTCCAAGCCTACGTCCAGCATTTGCCAAAGACGGCACCGTGACGGCAGCGAACTCTTCGTCCATTTCTGATGGCGCAGCTGCCTTAGTGCTCATGCGTGAAAGCGAAGCGCAAGCACGTGGTTTACAGCCTCTTGCCCGCATTGTCAGCCATGCAACCCATTCACAGAAACCGTCAGAGTTCACTATGGCACCGGTTGGCGCTATGAATAAGGCACTGGAAAAAGCAGGCTGGAGCAAAGACGACGTTGACGTTTGGGAAATTAACGAAGCGTTCGCTATGGTCACTATGATTGCCATTCACGACATGCAGTTAGACGCGGACAAGGTTAATGTTCACGGTGGTGCATGTGCGCTAGGACACCCGATTGGTGCGTCAGGTGCGCGCTTGTTAGTTACCTTGTTACACGCACTGAAGCAGCGCGGCGAGAAGAAGGGTATGACATCACTCTGTATCGGTGGTGGTGAAGCGGTCGCCTTAGCGGTGGAAATGCTTTAACTTAAGGGCAAGTTTACACGCTCAATAGAAAAAATCCCCGTCGCCGGTTGGGAGGCTGCGGGGATTTTTTTGTGTTTTATTTGGATTGACTCGTTAACCACGTTAGGTCGCGACTCCTTGGGTTAACGACAGCGCCGAGACCTACAGCACATACATGTAGAGATAGGCCGACCCAACCAGAATGCCTGCTACAGTTAAGATGCCTGGCACAATAACGTTAACAAGTAGGTTTTTGCGGATTTCTTCGATCATGGCTGACTCCTTAGTCAATAAAATAATTAACTTGAAGCAGGAATTGGCGTCTGGGCGCTTCAATCTTCAGACGCACATATTATATACCTTGCAAGCTTTTTTTGGAGAAAATTCGCATGAAATCGATTAATGGGTCGCACCAGTTTTATTGGGGGTGTTCGAGGCTGGTATAGAGCCTTGCTTGGAAAAGGTCTGCGTTATTCATGTTGTCATGCAAGGGCAGCTTTAGGCGTTTGCTGCGACCGTCAGCGTTACGCCACTGAATGTCGAGTGAACGGCTGTTACCGAGTTCGATCCGGTGGAGCCACCCCCGTCGTGATTGAATCGATTCAATTTGTTTGAGTGGAATCTGTGTTGTCTTAAAGAGGCTTTTTACGCAGAGGACGTCATCCTCAAGCGAGTAGACATTCCAAGTGATGAGAGTACGGTAGGCCGTCAGTAAGCCAGAGATGACAAATGCCGCGCTAATCAGCGGGCTAAGGCTCCGTAACATGCCGATGTTGAGCAACCCGAGAACACCGATGACCGATACAGCCCCCATATAGAGCACACCGTAAAGCGCAGCGAGTCTCTTTTTGTGCTCAGAGTACACGCGTAAACCACCCTGTAAATCTGGCTTGGGTTTCACCCAGACAAAGACCATGCTGTAACTCATCACTAACGCAAAAACAGGCGCGTTCAGGATCGGCACGAGATGTCGCTGCCAAAAGCTTAAGGTAATGCCTTCGAAATTCGCTGCGGGTGGATTCGCCCAAGCCATTAATAGCGTTAAGGTAAGGAAGCTGACGGTAGCGATTACGAAAATTTTGACGAATTTACGCAATACTTCGTGTCGACGGCTGCGACCAAAGACGACCGGGTCACCGAATGCTTTAGTCACTTGTTCAGCGGCGGTGTCACTGTCCATACCGCCTTCAACTAATTGAGCATGATGTTCGAGGAGATGATCGCGAACTTCTTCAAGGAGTTGACAACGCAGCGCTTGGCGGCCGGGTAGTTCCTGTTCGATGGTGTGCAAGTAAGCATCGATGGTTGGAATGTTGGTGATTAAATCGCTGGGGAATCCTTGTGAAAACGAGCGCGTGATGCGAAATAGGCGCATAATTCAGTCCTTGTTTTGGAAAATGGTACGTTCGAGTAAGCTGGCGACTTTGCGCCATTCTGCGGTCGTTGCCTGTAAGTACTGACGGCCTAGTTCGGTTATTTTGTAGTACTTGCGGGGCGTTCCGCGCTCACCAGGCTGTCGATAAGAAATGAGAAATTCCCGCCGCTCAAGGCGGTGGAGCAGAGGATAGAGTGTTGCCTCTTTGACGACGTCAGCATCATCACCGAGCTGTTGGTGTAATGCTTCGCGAATACCAAAACCATAGTTTTCGCCTCGTATGAGTACATTCAACACAAGTGTGTCTAAAAGGCCTTTGAGAATTTGATCCGTATCTGATTTCATATTTTAACTTTATATAGTAAAGCTTATTTAATCAATATTAAATTTTGTTTATTTTTTCATCGTAAGCAAACGTAATCAGGTAAACTCGTGCGAAACGTTTCGTGAAACGCTTCGTGAAACGCTTCGCGATAATTCATATAAAAGGTGCCTGAATGTGTCGATGACACCACTCTATACTTGGCTGCTTCAGCTCGCGGAGCCAGTTTGGCTGTTGCTATTGCTGAGCGTGACCTTGATTATCTTCTTTTATCTCGACGCAGTAAGAATGTTGCGTCGCCAAGCCTTTTTAGCGTTTGTTTACGCGAGTGCTGGAAACATTCGTCGTTGGCTCTGGGACAGTGTCTTCCTGCGTGTGGTTTACGTGATGTTGGCACTGTTGACTGGCGTCCTCGTGTTGTTGCTTGCCGCGCATTTACAACGGCTTGAGTGGTGGGTGTTAATGGCCGGAACTGGCACATTAATGCTGATTAGGGGCGTGGTTCATCGCGGCTTTGCCAGCGAAACCCAAGCGCAATTTCATGATCTCGTAGTGCTGCGTATTAGTGCGTGGCTGAATCTTGCGTTAATGTCCGTTGCTCTAGCCTTAGTGCAATTGTATTGGCTTGAAGTACCGGATACGCGACATTTGCAGCTCAGCGAAGTGGTTAGCCAAGCTTGGCTCTCGTACATGGTTGAGCAAGCGCCCATTCCCGTATTTGCTTGGCTACTGGCGTTCACCGGCGTGCTCCAGGATGTGCAGTGGTATTTGCTGCAACAGGCTAGCGATGTGCAATTGCCTGCGGGACTGAAAATGGTGACTTGGTTTGCGATATTACTGTTCAACGCAACGAAACTTGGTGTCTTGCAGCTGGTCGCACTGGGGATTCTAAGTTTTGTTTTACAAGCTCGTTTAGCGGGGTGGCGCGCAACCAGCAAGCGAATTGTGCGCCGGAGTGTTTGGGGAACCATGTTGGTTCTTATCCTGCTGTATTTCGTCCTTTCGCGACTACCTGAGCAATTAGCGTCACGAGTACTTGAGCCAGCGAAGGAGCATACCGCATTATTTGACCCCTGCGCTGGCAGCGCGGGGCGACAATTGCGTGAACATGAACTGGGTCAGATTGAAGCAACACTGGACGCAGAACGGTCTGCCAGTCAGCAACTCGCTCAGCAGCGTTTGCGCCAACAGGTTGAAACCCAGGTTGGGTTAGCGTTTGCCCAAGCTGAGGTTGGCGTTGATGCCTTTTTGGATTGGAACTTCAGTTTGGTTGGCCAATATGCGCAACTCGCTTATTTTCTCGGTAGTACGGTCACGCGCGTCGATTTTTCCGAGTACATGGCCACGCAAATGACGGACTTTGTCGCTCAGCCTTTGCAACCTGCGCTGGAGCACGCACACGAACAGTTAACTCAGGCATTGGTCAGTGATTTAACCGATCGAAGTCAGCATTACCAAAGTTTGTTGAGCAACCTTTCAACCCAGACTCAGTGTTTGCAGCTTCCTGATGTCGAGCTAAGTGTAACAATTCCGGTCGAACGCTCATGGGTGGGGCTCGGCGCCGGATCTGCATTGCTCGCCCGAGTTGCCACTGCGGTTGGCGGCCGAGCCGTTGCTCGTGGCGGCATGCGCCGAGCGATTACCGCATTGTTCACGCGCGGTGCAGCGCGTGCAGGCGCTATCAGTGCTGGTGGTGCCGGCGCAATTTGTGGACCATGGGCGGTAGTCTGTACGCCGGCGATTATGGTAACGGCTTGGCTGGGCACTGACTATGCGATCACGCGTGGTGATGAGCGACTCAACCGCGAAGCAATGAAAGCAGAATTGATGGCGGCATTGGCTGCAGAAGAAGAGGCGATCGTTGAGGCGTTGCTGATGGTCTATCAGACGGTTCTGGAGAACTTTTATCAGGAACTTGAGGTGAGTCAGGCGCGCCAGTTTCGCATCCTACGTGACGGTTTATGATGCCGTCACGCAGGATTTGCACAGACTTAATACGGAAGTGTTTAACTGACGTAATCGCCTTCACGTTCAGGTTGATAGACGATTTCAACGACTTCGACGTGGGCTGCGCCTGTTTGCATTGGCCATTCGATGGTTTCACCGACACGAACACCAATAAGTGCGCTTCCAATTGGAGCAAAAATCGAGATCGCGTCCTCAGTTTTAGCCAAATCAGCCGGGTAGACTAAGGTCTTTTCAAATTCTTTGCCGCTCTCGGTAATACGAAAACGCACCCGTGAGTTCATGGTCACGATATCTGCCGGAATCTCTTGAGGCTTCACGAGTTTCGCACGCGCCAGTTCACTTTCAAGGTGCGCAACTTGCTTACTCAGTCCCGGTGTTTTCTCAATCAATTTCTCGATCCGTAGAACATCGAGTTCGGACATAATGAGCTCAGGCTGTTTAATTGGCTCGGTCACTTTACTTTCTCCATCACAGAAAACAGGAATACGCCTGTTTTAACGTTATGCATTCATTGTTGTACAAACTTATGCACGAATAAGAATTCAGAATAAAAAACCGCCTGCACAAGACAGGCGGTTTCGTTTTGCGTTGTTAATACTCTATATATGGCGCTTTTGTACGAGAAAATCAAGTCCTAAAACGTAAACTAGGGCAAACGCCGCACGGAACTGGCGAGCCAAATCGCACTGAAGATGATTGCCGCCCCGAGCGCTAAAGTGACCCAATTGACGCCTTGTCCCCAAAGCAGAAAATTAACCAACAGCCCGGCCGGAATTAGGGCGTTGTTCATGGTGGCAAGTTGACCAACATTGACCTTCTTTGAGGCGATGCTCCAAACTAAATAGCCTATGCCTGAGGCGCCGAAGCCGAGCCAGAGAAGCACGCTCCAATGCACCCATGTGGTCGGTAAGCGTGTGAAGTCGGCAAATAACAACATGCCCAGACCCGACACTAAGGTTGCGCCGAGGAAGAATAAACCATAGACCTGGACTTGTTCGCGGTCGGAGCCGAGAGGAAGGCGTTTATAGGCGACTTGACCGAGTGCGAAGCACAGATTCGCGCCTTGAATTAGGAAAAAGCCAATCAAAAACTCGGAACTTAGCCCTTGATAACGAATGACACCCGCGCCAATGACCGACAGCACAGCGGCAAACCACCAAGCTTTTGGCAAGGCTTTGCGATTTAAAATACGCTCATCAATTAGGGTGATATATAACGGCGTAAAAATGGTGAACAGCAAAACCTCAGCAACGCTGATATATAAAAATGCATGATAGAGCAGCAGATACATGATGCCGATTTGCACACCGCCAATCGCCATCAGTTGCAGTCGCTGGCGGGTTTGCAAATGGCCAATTTTCAAAAATGGCAACAGGAGTGCCAAGGCGAGAATCATGCGAATAAAGACCGCGATGTAGGCGTCGACATCGCGGCTTAGAAACTCGCCAATCAGTGAAAAACTAAAGGCCCAAACGATCGTAATTAAAATTAATGCTGGCATTTTTGCTCCCGTCGCCAAGTCAACGCGCCGCTAGTATGCCAAACCTTGGCCCAATGCGCACGCCATGCAAGTAGGCGAGTATACGCGTGTGGCACGAAATATAAACTGGTGATGGTGCTGAATAACAAACCAGAAATAATCGTAATTGCCATCGGCGTGTAGGGGGGACCATCGCCACCGATTTGGGTGTCACCCAGCGCCAGTGGCAGCATGCCAAGAATGGTGGTTGCCACGGTCATCAAAATCGGGCGAACACGGCGCGACGCGGCTTCGATGATGGCTTCTTCCAGAGCCATGCCCGAGTCGCGTTGTTGATTGATGGCATCGACTAAAACGATGCCGTTATTCACCACGATTCCCATTAAAATCAGCATGCCAATCAGAGCCATAATTTCAATTTGTGAGCCGGTGATTGCGAGTCCCCAGAACACGCCGGTGAGCGCTAGAAGTAGCGAGCCAATCACAGCGGAGGGGAGTAGTAAGGATTCAAATAACGCCGCCATGACCATATAGACTAAAGCGACTGCCAAGAGCATATTGATCATCATGATCGAGTTTTGCTCCTGTTGGGTGCGGAATCCGCCGTCTAAGGACCATCGATAACCATCGGGAAGATCAATGTTCGCCATCACCCCTTGAATCGCGGTTCGCGCATCCGGAATAGACAAATTATCTAGGTTGGCGCTGATACGAATAGCGGTTTGGCGGTCAAATCGCCGAACCGTGCCGAGTTGCGGAATTTGCTCGATTTCCGCAACCTGCATTAAGGTGATCAATGCTTGGTCGTGGCGGGCAATCACTAAGTTTTCCAATTCGGCCAGTGATAGTGACACCAACTCCGGATAGGTCAAGCGAATGCGCACATCACCTGTGGGATGATGGCGAAACGAGCGTAAGTTCCGGCCACGTAAGGCAACGGCGATTTGTTCGGCAACTTCCTGCGTATTCAAACCAAAGCGCTGTGCTTGTTCACGATTAATGCGAATGCGCAGCTCCTCTTGCGCATTGCCGGTGTCGGTTTGGACGTCGGTCAATCCTTCGATGCGAGCAAGAATTGGAATCAGTTCATTGGCCAACGTCTCAAGTTGAGTAGTTGAGCTTCCTTGCAGGGTAATTTGGACGCCGTCACGCGCGCCGCCTTGGAAGCCGAATACCGGTTTACTGCGTGCTAATGGCGGCATATTCTCGCGCACACGACGTTGTATTTCGGCGACCGAGAGCGACCGTTCTTCTTTCAATAGAAGCACTGAGTTGGCATAGCCTGGCGTGTAATAGCTGTAAACATGATCAATTTCGAAATCGTCTTTGAACGCGTACAAATAGGCTTCCAGGCGACTCACTTCATGCGCTACTTCTTCAAGCGTGTATTGACCGGTAATGTTGTAATTAATAAACAACCGATTGTTGTACGCAGTTTGGGTTTGATTCGAACCGACATTGGCAAATGGAATGGCAGTACTCGCCAATAACGCGAGCATAATAAACGTTGTGCTTTTCGGGTGCCGATGGGACCAGCGTAAGCTTTTTAAATAGCCGTTCTTGAGGCGGCTTTGACGTTGTTCCGCCGGCAGTTCCGCAGGCTTTAATTTGCTAATTAACAGCGGGATTAGTGTTTGTGCAATCAACAAGGACGCAAGCAAGGAGATACAGATTGCAATGGCAACGTGTTCCAAGAAAATAGTGATTTCGTGTTGCTGACCAAACAGATTCGGCATAAACACAATCGCGGTGGTCAGTGTACCGGCGATAATCGCCAATGAAACGCGTGCACTGCCGGTAAGCACTGTGCTGCGGTCGGGAGTACGGCCGGCGCGTTGTTCGTCCTGTTGTTCGTGTTTTATGCTTTCACTAACCACGACCGCGTTGTCAATCAGCATGCCGACAGCCAGCATCAGACCCATCATGGATAGGATATTGAGGCTGTAGCCGAGCAGATACATGACGCCAAGCGTGAGACAAATCGCGATCGGCACGGACAAGACAATAATTAAGGTTGTCCGCCAGTCGCGCAGGAACATGTACAAAACGATGATCGATAAGCTCGCACCGATACCGCCGGCAAGGAGCAAATCGCGCAGTGACGTGGTGACGCTTTCGGCGGTATTGTCCATGACCATCAAGTCAATACCTTGAAATGATGAACTGGTCTGAGCGTCAGCAATGACCGCACTGGCAAGGCGAGCGACATCAACCAAGTTGGCGCTCGACTCTTTAAAGATGTCGATACCGATCGCATAGGTTTGATTAAAATGCCGTCCGGCTAAGCGGCGTGGCAGCTCATAATTGACTTCAGCAATATCACCAACGGTCAGGAATGGCGTAATCGGCAAACTGCGGATGTCATCGAGGTTGCGAAATTCACCGGCAGGTTTGACCAAAATCCTTTCAAGGTCACTTTCAAGATACCCGGCGCTCATAGTGAAATTGGCGCGATTCAGTACTTGGGTCACCTGACTGGTGGACAGATTTGCTGCAGTTAGGCGCTCAGGGTTGAGACGAATGACAATTTCACGTTGATCAACGCCGTATAAGGCGACGCGTGAGACGCCTTCGAGCCGCTCGAGTGGCTGCTTGAGCTGGCGATTAATCAGATCATAGGCCAAAGAGAGGTCTTGGCGACTCGAAATCCGCAGCTGTAACACCGGCATGTCGTCGGTATTGAATTGGTAAATAAATACCCGCTCCACATCTGCTGGGAGAAGATGACGCATACTTTCAATGCGTTCCCGAGCTTCCATGCTGCGCGCCGAAATGTTGTCTTTCCACTGAAACATGAGGTTAACATTGGCGCCTTCTGCATTGGAAAACGAATTCATTTCCTGAATGCCGGATAGGGTAGCCAGAGCTTCCTCGAGTGGGCGGGTGATCAGTCGTTCTACTTCAGCAGGTGTGGCCCCCGGATAAGGCACCTGAACCATGATCTGTGGAATATCGATTCCGGGAAACTTCTCTAACGGCAGTAAGCGGCTCGAAACCAACCCCAGCATCAGCAAGCTAAGAAAGATCATGCATACTGTCACGGGTCGACGCATGGCAAAGGCGGCTAGCGGCGCACTCAATTGTTCAATCTTAGTCATGCTGACCTCCAGCGCTGAACTGCTTGCGGTCAAACAGTTGATACACCAACGGAATGAACAGCAGGGTTAGCAGGGTCGCAAAGAGCAGGCCACTAATCACAGTAATCGCCATACTGGCGCTCAGTTCTGCGCCTTCGCCAATCCCTAATGCGAGTGGAATCAAGCCGAGCACAGTGGTCAGCGTCGTCATTAGAATTGGACGTAAACGCTGAGCCGCTGCTTGCTGAATGGCGCTGACTTTCTCGACGCCTTCTTGCCGTAGCTGATTAATCCGATCGACAAGGACAATTGCATTGTTAACGACAATCCCAGCCAGCATAATCAGACCGATAAACACCACCACACTCAAAGGCGTCGACGTGAGCCAAAGGCCAATGACAGAGCCTGCGCCTGCGAGCGGCACCGAGAACATAATTAAAAACGGATGGCCGAAACTTTCAAACTGCGAAGCCATGACTAAGTAAACGAGGAAAACAGCAAGTAATAGCGCTAGCATGAGCGACTGAAATGATTCTTCAACCAATTCACTTTGGCCACCGACGGTCGCGGTAACGCCGGCTGGCAGCGTGATGGTTTGCAGGATTTGCTGCAAGCTTTGCTCCGCCGATTTCAAGTTGCCGCTAGCCGGTGTTGCGCTAATTAAAGCCACACGCTGTTGTGCCAGGCGGGTAATCTCACTCGGCCCGGTGACTTGGCGAATTGTGGCAATGGCGCTGAGCGGAATTTCAGGACTCCCACCGGGATTAATAATCAATTGTTGGACATTGGCGGGATCATGACGAATCGCATCAGGTAAGCGCACACGAATATCAATCTGACGGTCGTTGAGATTGTATTGGGTTGCGACTTGGCCGCCAATTTGCGTGCTAATTAAGCGCGCGACGTCGGGCGCAGTGAGACCTAAATGCGCCATGCGCATGTGGTCAAAGATGATTTCTAACTCTGGCTGACCGCGGGTTAAGCCGTTGCGAATATCGGCAAAGTCTTCGTGGTCAGTGAGTGCTTGCGTTAGACGCTCAGCAGCAGTCAGTAGGGGCTCCAGCTCATAGCCTGTAAGTTCAACGACGAGTGGTAAATCAATACTGACTAGCTCTGGAAAATCAATGGTGGCTTGGACATCCGGTTGCGCATCAAGGAAGTCACGCAAATCAACGATAACTTGATCACGTTGCTCGGCGCTTACTGACGGTTTAATAACAACATAGAAACGGCCCCAAAAGTCACCACCTTGGTTTGCTTGAACCTGCATTAATGAGCCAGATCCGGCTACCGAATAACTCCGCTCAATGCGGTTATCCGTCTGCAAACGTTGGGCGACTTTGGCCATAAATGCATCGGTTTCGGCAATCGGTGTCCCGCGCGGAAGTTCAATATCGACAAAGAATTCACGTTGCTCCATTTGTGGGATGAGTTCAACATGTAAGCGCGGGGCGAGACTAAAGCTCGCCAGTGTTAATGCGGCAAAAAGCAGGAAATAGGGTAAAGGCTTCCGCTGCATCGAAGCAAGGACATTGGCGTGGCGTTGGCTGACAGTGTCAATCAAAGCTTCAAATGCCCAGACGATCGGGCGCGTTAGCCAAACCAGAGTCATAGCAATTGTCTTGAAGACTTTTCTAAGTCCCGCCAGTACGATAACCGGCAGCCAGTAAAAGAACACGCGGCTAAGAAAGCGAAATGGCCAGGTGAGCCAGCGCACCCAGCGGCGGGTTGGGAGCGCCGCTGGGCTTGCTGACTCAATGCTCTGGGCATGACGTTTAAATTCGCGACTGGCCAGCATAGGGATGAGGCTAAGGGCGACGAAAAGTGAGGCAATTAAGGCAAAACTCACGGTTAACGCTTGATCGGTGAAAAGTTGACCGGCCATGCCACTAACAAATATCAGTGGAATGAAAACCGCTAAAGTAGTCAAGGTGGCGGCGGTGACTGCACCAGCTACTTCTTGCGTGCCGACCACCGCAGCGTCACGTTGCGAGTCGCCGAGCTGTTTGCGGCGGTCGATGTTTTCGAGCACAACAATGGCATTATCAACGAGCAAACCGACGGCTAAGGCGATGCCGCCTAATGACATTAAATTTAAGCTCAAACCGCCAAGAAACATAAAGAAGAAGGTGGCAATAATAGACACCGGAATGGCCAAGGAGATAATAATCGTTGGTCCAAGTTGGCGCAGGAACAGTAAAATGACACCCATCGCCAAAAGACCACCGACAATGGCATTACTTTTCACGGCAGCAATTGCATTACGAATAAAGGTCGATTGATCGGCAAGCACTTCAAGTTCGTAACCAGCGGGCAATTGTCGTTGAATCTGCGGCAGACGAAAACGCACCGCGTCAGCAACTAAGACGGTATTGGCATCGCCTTCACGGTACAGGTTTAACTCTATACTTTCGGTACCATTGACCCGGCTAATCGACGTGCGATCCTTATAACCGCTGCGAATTTCAGCAATATCTTTGAGCTGAATCGCGGCGTCATTGCGGGTGGCAATGTAGATGTTGCCGATGTCGTCGAGACTTTGGAATTGATTTACGGTACGGACGAGAAATTCTTGGCGACCACTTTGCACACGACCGCCAGCTTGGTTCATATTTTCGGCACGTAGGCGCTGGACAATGACTTGCATGTCAATGTTGAGTTGACTGGCGCGTTGTTGATCGATGAGGACTTGAACCTCGTCTTCGTAACCACCGCCGATACGCACGGCAGCTACACCGGTAATGCTTTCAATTTGACGCTTAAGTTCATCGTCGGCATAGCGGCGCATCTCTTGCAGCGCGCTGGCGCTGGACTGCTGCGGATTGGCCAGAGCTAAACGCATGATCGGTTCGAGATTGGGGTTAAAGCGCAATAGCACCGGCTTTTCAACGTCGAGGGGGAGCATGACCATATCCATTTTCTCGCGCACTTCGATGCTGGAGTAGTCCATATCGGTGCCCCAAACAAACTCAAGGACGATATCCGATTGTCCGGCGCGGGCGTAGGAGGTGATACTGCGGACACCGCGCACGGTGCCGAGTGTCTCTTCCAATGGCCGATTGATCAGCTGTTCGATTTCCAATGGTGCGGCGCCGGGGTAGGCCGTCCGCACGGTGAGGGTTGGATAACTCAGGTCGGGCAAGAGATTGACCGGTAAGCGACCGAGACCGACGAAACCGAATAAAATGATGGCCAAGGTGACCATGGTAATGGTGACCGGACGGCGAACGGCAAGCGCTGCGATACCTTTATTGTTCATGATTATTCTCGCTAGCAAAGGCTAAAATTAAAGCTGAATGACTTCAATCAGTGCGTCGTCACGCAGGGTATTCTGGCCGGTCACAATCACCGAAGTACCTTCAGTAACGCCTTGCACGACTTCGATCCAACCGTTTTCGCGGATGCCGGTATTCACTTCAATCCGCTGCGCTTTATTGTCATTGACAACAAACACATAGTTACTGTGATCAACGCGAATCAATGCTTGATGCGGAATGCGGATGACGTCGTCTTTCTCAGCGTAGTGTAGTTTAACTCGAGCAAACATACCTGCACGCAAGGTGTGGTCGCTGTTATCGATATTTAACACGGCGCGGAAGGTGCCTGAAGCCGCATCAATCACAGGGCTAATGCGCGCAACACGGGCATGTACTTGCTGGGTTAAATTACTCGCTTGCAGCTCAAGATCAGCGCTTTGGCCAGTACGGATGCTATTTAAAGCGTGTTCAGGTAAATGCACGGTAGCGCGCAGGTTACTGTCATTGACGATATGAAAGAGTGCTTTTTGTTGATAAGCCTGAATCATGTTGCCAGTTTTGACAAAACGATGAGCAATATGACCACTAATTGGCGCACGAATGACACTTTCGCTGAAGTCGAGTTGAGCGATTTGCAGTTGGGCGTCAAGCGCATCATGACGTGACTGTAAACGTTCGAGTTGCTCCGTACTCACCATTTGCTGCTGTGCAAGCTGCTTCATACGGGTTAACTCTTGTTCGACACCGCGCAGTTCGGCTGCAATTTGATCACGAACTAGGCGATAACGTGCCGACTCAATACGAGCAAGCGGTTGACCTTGTTCGACATAATCACCTTCTTCAACCAAAACTTCTTCGACGATACCGCTGACACGAGCAATAACGTCGGTTTCTTCTTCAGCTTCAAGAATCGCACTTGCTTGCAGGCTAGCGCGCACAGCACCGCGGCTGACCAGCATGGCTTCAACCGGAACGCCTCGCTCAGCAGCCGGTTGCTGATTTGACATGTGAGCGCCGCCAGCGTTACCGCAGGCAGTTAATGAGAGCACCAGAGCACTGGCGAGTCCGAAAATAGCTGTACGAGCGAAGATAGTGTTCATTTTTATAGTCCGTCATTCAAAAGTTACTTTCCGTTATTTATGCGAGAATCGTGCCAATCTAATAAAATATCATTAAGTGATTGATTATTAATGACATAGTATTCCATTAAAAGTCGCTAATGGATATTTTTGTTGGCTAATCTCACTAACGGATAGCTTTTTTCACAATCGTGAAGTCGTATTTTGCCAGATGTACGACAAATGGAACGATATTTTGGCTCGGAGCCGAATTAAAAATGAATTCGGGGTCGGAGCCGGAACGCGCATTTCGGCTCCGGGCCGGAAAGAAAATCAATTCGGGGTCGGAGCCGGAATAAAAAGTAGTAGACATTTAGATGGCTAAATGGCTAGAATGCCAAAAAATGCAATCAGGAGTTTACAATATGCGGTTAGAGACATTAGCGTTACATCATGGTTATTCGGCGGAAGCGACGACGCGCGCGGCAGCGGTGCCGATTTATCAAACCACCTCATTCACCTTTCGTGATACGCAACATGGTGCGGATCTTTTTGACTTGAAAGAAGAGGGGAATATTTATTCGCGGATTATGAATCCGACTAATGCGGTGCTTGAGCAGCGCTTAGCCGCGATTGAAGGAGGTGTCGGTGCGTTAGCTGTGGCATCCGGTATGGCGGCGATTAACTACACGATTCAAACCATCACTGCAGCCGGCGACAATATTGTCAGTATCAGTCAGCTCTATGGCGGTACATATAATTTCTTCGCCCATTCACTGCCACAACAAGGCATTGATGTGCGCTTTGCTGATGCGGATGACTACGCGGGCATCGCCGCCTTAATTGACGAAAAAACAAAACTGCTATTTTGTGAGTCTATCGGTAACCCTGCAGGTAATGTCGTCGATATTCAGCGATTAGCAGAGATTGCACACGCGCACGGCATTCCTTTAGTGGTGGACAATACCGTGCCTACACCTGTGCTGTGTAAACCGATCGAATTTGGTGCGGATATTGTCGTGCATGCACTGACCAAGTACATTGGTGGTCATGGCACGACGATTGGCGGCATTATTGTCGATAGTGGCAAGTTTCCGTGGGCTGACTATCCGGAAAAATTTCCACAACTCAACAAACCGGATCCATCCTACCACGGGGTGGTCTACACCGAAGCAGTAGGACCCGCTGCGTTTATCGGGCGTGCTCGCGTCGTTCCGCTGCGGAATACCGGCTCGGCGCTTTCCGCGCAAAGTGCATTTAACTTCTTGCAAGGCTTGGAAACCTTAGCCTTGCGGATGGAGCGTCACTGTGAGAATACCCAACGTGTTGCTGAGTATTTGCAGCAGCATCCCGCCGTGGAGTGGGTGAATTATGCGGGCCTTGCGACCGATAAACACCATGCATTGGCGGAGAAAATTACACAAGGGAAAGGCTCGGGTATTCTCAGCTTTGCGGTCAAAGGTGGGCATCAAGCGGCAGTGAATTTTATCGACGCACTGCAATTATTCTTACGCTTGGTCAATATTGGCGATGCCAAATCGTTGGCCTGTCACCCGGCATCGACAACGCATCGGCAATTGTCGCCGCAGGAGCTGGCCAAAGCGGGCGTGAGCGAGAACCTCGTGCGCTTATCGGTTGGTATCGAGCATATCGACGATATTATTGCTGACTTGGAACAGGCACTGCAGGCTTCGCAACGAGCAAGCCTAAAAAGTGCCTGAGATTAGAGCGGGAAAATAGGTCGATCCGGCTCATGCGCCGTATCGACCTTTTCTGCTCTTATTTTCTAATCCAGTTGCGTAACCAGTTTTGTAACAAGCGCACGCCTTGTTCTTGCCAAAAAGGTTCAGGCAGCTCACTGGCTTCTTCATCGACGAAATAATATTCCGGTGGTGTTGGTAACAAGCCTTTGTCGAAGTCGCGACGAAATTCATTGTATAGCGTGTCGCTTTCGTACTCTGGGTGGCCAAGTAAGAAGGCTCGTCGACGCAATTCATCCACTGCTAGAAATGCACCGGCGTTTGGAGCATGTAAGAGAACCTGTAACTCATTATGCGCAAACAACTGATGCTGGCGCGCCTCAGCGTGGCGAGAGTGAGGAAACTGTACACCGTTGGGTATGCCTTCGATTAGCGGGTGTGGCCGCACGATCCGATGACCATAAACACCACTAATTTTGCGTGCCTTTTGTTTGCGAGGAATGTTGTAGTCGTGAAAAAAAGCAGCATTGGCAGCCCAACACAAATACAAGGTGGTCTGGGCGATGTCATCTGCATAGTCAAAGACTTCACAAAGTTCGTCCCAATAGCCGACTTCTTCATACTCTTTGGTACCGAGCGGCGCTCCGGAAATCACCAAAGCATCAAGCTTTAACAAATCACTGACTGGTGAATAGTAGCGCCGAATATGTTCAATGGGCGTTGTTTTGGGGATCCAGCGATTCAAAAATAAAAAATGGAATTCGATCGTCGCATCGACTTGGGCAAATAGTCGCAGCCATTGCCGTTCCGTCGTTATTTTATCCGGCATCAGGTTCAAAAAGCCAATGCGAATGTCGCCGCGTTCCTTCGGCGCATAACGTATATAAAGTCCCTCTGCTTGTAACGTTTCAATTGCAGGCAATGGCCGGTGTAACAGAACGGGCATAGGATTGTGTAACTCGCGTCAACAAATAAAAAAACATAATCGCACGTGTGCTAGGCGAGAGCAACTTATCAGCGGGTAAAAAAATACCCCCAAAACCGACCGGTGATGGGGGTATTTCTATCGAACTAACAGCAGCTTATTTGTTGAGCGGCTTAAACTCACGTTGCGCTTCACCAGTGTAAAGCTGACGTGGGCGACCGATCTTCTGATTCGGTTCACTGAGCATCTCATGCCAGTGTGAAATCCAGCCGACGGTACGTGACAGAGCAAAAATCACGGTGAACATGTTGGTTGGAATGCCGATAGCTTTGAGGATAATGCCTGAGTAGAAATCGACGTTCGGGTACAGTTTCTTCTCGACGAAGTACTGATCTTCCAGTGCGATGCGCTCAAGTTCCATGGCAACGTCCAACAACGGATCGTTGATGTTCAACTCGCTAAGCACTTCATGACAGGTTTCACGCATGACTTTCGCACGCGGGTCGAAGTTTTTGTAGACGCGGTGACCGAAGCCCATTAAGCGGAACGGATCGTTCTTGTCTTTGGCTTTGGCGATGAACTCAGGAATACGATCGACAGAACCGATCTCTGCCAGCATTTTCAAACAGGCTTCATTTGCACCACCGTGCGCAGGTCCCCAAAGTGACGCAACACCTGCCGCAATACAGGCATATGGGTTTGCGCCTGATGAACCGGCTAAACGAACGGTTGAAGTCGACGCGTTTTGCTCATGATCAGCGTGCAGGGTAAAGATCCGGTCCATTGCTTTGGCAATGATTGGACTGATTTTGTAGTCTTCAGCTGGAACCGAGAACATCATGTTCAAAAAGTTTTCAGAGTAGCTTAACTCGTTGCTTGGATAAACGAACGGCTGACCAATGTTGTGTTTGTAGCACATGGCTGCAATCGTTGGGATCTTAGCAATCAAGCGATAAGCACTGCGAACACGCTGTTCTGAGTCAGCGATATTCAGGTCGTCATGATAGAACGATGACAGAGCACCGGTAACGGCGCAAAGCATTGCCATTGGGTGAGCATCGCGGCGGAAACCGCCAAAAAACTCATGAATCCCTTGGTGCACCATGGTGTGCTTGGTAATTGTTTTCTTAAAGGTTGCGTACTGCTCAGCAGACGGCGCTTCACCGTGAATTAACATATAGCAAACTTCAAGGTAGTCAGCTTCGGTTGCTAACTGCTCGATAGGGTAGCCGCGGTGCAACAAAACACCGTTGTCACCATCGATATAGGTGATTTTTGATTCACAAGAGCCGGTTGCTAGGAAGCCAGGGTCGAACGTGAAGTAGCCGTGCTTGCCAAGGGTCCGTACATCAATTACATCGTGCCCGGCGGTGCCTGAAAGCACCGGCAGCTCGATACTGTTGCCATCGATTTGAATAGTGGCGTTACGCTCAGCCATGGAAATCTCCTTGTATTCTGTGCGTCGGGGTAAAAAAGTGCGCTAGTTTTACTTGATCTTGGGGGTATCTGTCAATTTAACGTAAAGGGTAGATGTTTGGATGACTACTAATTTCAGGCTACAACTTTAGTCTAATTGTTAGGGTTTGTTGAGTAACCAAAAGCACATTTTTACTAGGAAATTTCTGATTGTCGTGAACCAGAATTAGCCGCGCTAGGTAATTGTAATTGTACAGCGCGCCCGATATACTTTAGCGCACTGATTTCAACAGCGTTTTCAGAAAAGGCAAACACTAGTGAAAAAACAAAGACCTGTTAACCTCGACTTGAGTACCATCAAGTTACCTCCGGCGGCACTATCGTCGATTCTCCACCGGGTTTCTGGTGTGATTATGTTAGTTTTAGTCGGACTTTTAGTCTGGCTGCTGGCTAAATCACTCAGCTCGCCACAAGGCTTCGCTGAAGCACAAAGCGTATTTGAACATCCAGTTGTGCGTTTTGTAGTTTGGGGCTTCCTTGCCGCAATCGGCTATCACTTACTCGCCGGTATTCGCCATATCTTTATGGACTTGGGTTTCGGTGAAGAGAAAGAGTCCGGTAAAACTACAGCACTAATCGCCATCGCAGGTGGCGTAATTCTGGCGATTCTGGCGGGAGTTTGGTTATGGTAAAAATTGCATCGACCTTTGGCCGTAGCGGCACGCATGACTTTATTTTGCTGCGCGCTTCAGCGGTAATCATGGCTGCATACCTGATTTTTATGGTGTGCTGGTTCTTGTCAACGCCAGTTGTGACTTATGAAGTGTGGGTTGGTTTGTATAGTAACCTCGCCATGAAAGTCTTCACTTTACTCACGCTCACCGGCTTGTTAATTCATGGCTGGATCGGTATCTGGCAAGTCTTAACAGACTACGTGAAATGTTCTCGTTTACGCGGCGTCATTCAATATATTTTTGTTGTTGCTCTCGTTGTGTATTGGTTCATCGGCTTATTCGTATTGTGGGGTGTGTAAGTGAGCAAGTTAAAAGAACTCCAATTTGATGCAGTGGTGATTGGCGCCGGTGGTGCTGGTATGCGTGCTGCGCTACAAATTTCTGAAAATGGCATGAGCTGTGCGCTGATGTCGAAAGTATTTCCAACCCGTTCACACACAGTGTCGGCACAGGGTGGTATTACCGTTGCACTCGGTAACGCTCATGAAGACAACTGGGAATGGCACATGTTTGATACCGTCAAAGGTTCTGACTATATCGGTGACCAAGACGCCATCGAATACATGTGTAAAACGGGTCCAGAAGCCATTTTAGAACTGGAGAATATGGGTTTACCTTTCTCACGTTTTGAAGATGGCCGTATTTATCAACGTCCGTTTGGTGGCCAGTCGAAAGAGTTCGGTGGTGAGCAAGCGGCGCGTACTGCTGCAGCAGCCGACCGTACGGGTCACGCCCTGTTGCACTTGCTGTATCAGCAAAACGTTAAAAACAAAACAACCGTCCTGTCTGAATGGTATGCCCTTGACCTCGTCAAGAACCAAGACGGTGCGGTGACCGGTGTGACCGCCATTGAAATTGAAACCGGCGACATGTACCACATTAAAGCGAAAGCTGTGGTGCTCGCGACCGGTGGTGCAGGCCGTATCTTCGCATCGACCACGAATGCGCATATCAACACCGGTGACGGTGTGGGTATGGCCATTCGCGCTGGCGCGCCAATGCAAGACATGGAAATGTGGCAGTTCCACCCAACTGGCATCGCCGGTGCGGGTACTCTGGTAACTGAAGGTTGCCGTGGTGAAGGTGGTTACCTCTTGAATAAAGACGGTGAGCGCTTCATGGAACGTTATGCACCGAACGCGAAAGACCTTGCTGGTCGTGACGTTGTTGCTCGTTCAATGATGACTGAGATTCGTGAAGGCCGGGGCTGTGATGGTCCTTGGGGTCCACACATTAAATTGAAACTCGACCACTTAGGTCGTGAAACGTTAGAATCGCGTTTACCAGGGGTTTGTGACCTGTCGAAAACCTTCGCACACGTTGACCCAGCAGTTGAACCAATTCCAGTCATTCCAACCTGTCATTACATGATGGGTGGGGTACCGACGGACGTCAACGGTCAATGTTTACAGATTGACGCCAACGGTAATGCGACGCCAATTCAAGGCTTATTCGCCTGTGGTGAAATTGCTTGTGTTTCAGTTCACGGTGCGAACCGTTTGGGCGGTAACTCACTACTTGACCTCGTTGTCTTTGGTCGTGCGACGGGCTTGCACTTAGGTGAAGCTTTAGCAGCGAACACGGAAGCGCGAGAAGCGTCGAAAGATGACGTTGATGCGGCTATGGCGCGCACCAACCGTTGGAATGAGACGCAGAAGGGTGAAGACCCGTTCCAAATCCGTAAAGACTTACAACAGTGCATGCAATTGAACTTCTCGGTATTCCGTGAAGGCGACGCCATGGCTGAAGGTCTCGAACAATTGAAAGAAATTCGTGAGCGCTTGAAACACGCGCGTCTGGACGACAACAGCAGCGACTTTAATACCCAGCGTATTGAATGTTTAGAGCTGGATAACCTGATGGAAACCGCTTACTCAACAGCGGTGGCAGCGAACTTCCGTACCGAAAGCCGGGGCGCACATAGCCGTGCAGATTTCCCTGAGCGTGACGACGAAAACTGGCTGTGCCACAGCGTGTACCGCCCAGAAGATGAGTCCATGGTGAAGCGTGAAGTGAACATGCAGCCGAAGACTCGTGAAGCATTCCCGCCGAAAGCGCGGACTTACTAAGAGAGGGCTAACGATGAAGAAGTTGAAGTTTTCCATCTATCGTTACAACCCAGACGTGGATACCAAGCCACGGATGCAGGATTACGAGCTGGAAGTTGAAGAAGGTCGCGACATGATGGTGCTCGACGCACTGTTGTTGTTGAAGGAAAAAGACCCAAGTTTGTCGTTCCGTCGCTCCTGCCGTGAGGGTGTTTGTGGCTCTGACGGTTTGAACATGAACGGCAAGAACGGTCTGGCTTGTATCACGCCATTATCGTCATTAAAAGGCAGCAAAATTGTTGTACGTCCATTGCCAGGACTGCCGGTTGTGCGTGACCTCATCGTTGACATGACGGCTTTCTACAAGCAATACGAGCGCATTAAGCCGTTCCTGATTAACGACAACAAAACGCCACCAGCGCGCGAGCGTCTGCAGAGCCCGGAAGAGCGTGCTAAGCTTGATGGTCTGTATGAGTGTATTCTGTGTGCATGTTGTTCGACATCATGCCCGTCGTTCTGGTGGAATCCAGACAAGTTCGTTGGCCCAGCAGGTTTGCTGCATGCCTATCGCTTCTTAATCGATAGCCGTGACACAGCAACCGAAGAGCGCCTTGACGAGCTTGACGATGCATTTAGCGTGTTCCGTTGTCACGGTATTATGAACTGTGTCAACGTATGTCCAAAAGGACTGAACCCGACTAAGGCTATTGGACACATTAAATCCATGCTACTGGCCCGCGCTGTTTAGCGATTTTAGTCGGGTTCTGATATAGTAGTGGTAACGTTGTACAAATAGCCATCCCGCTACGGATGGCTATTTTTTTAAAAAGATCGCTGTACGTTGAAGCGGTTGTGGTTTTAACGCGTATCTGCTGTTTTTCGCAGTCCAAACCAGTGAAAGGAAAAGCAATGCAAGAAGGCGCAATGCAAGCCTGGATTGAGTCCTCCCAGTTCTCTGGAGGTAACGCAGCTTATATCGAAGAGCTGTTCGAACTGTATCTTGATGACCCGGGATCAGTGCCGAGTGAGTGGCGCGAGCTGTTTGACAGCCTGCCAAACGACGGCACCGCGATGGAAGTTAAGCACAGTGAAATTCGTGATCAATTTCGCGAAGCCGCGAAAAATAAGTTGAAGCAGTCCGGTGGCAGCTCACTTAATGCTGAAGTAGCGGAAAAACAGGTCCGTGTACTGCAATTGATCAACGCCTACCGTTTCCGTGGTCACCAGCACGCCAACCTCGACCCGCTCGGGTTGTGGAAACAAGAAAATGTGCCGGATTTAAACCCAGATTTCCACGGTTTAACCAAAGATGACATGGACACTGAGTTCAATGTTGGTTCGTTGGTGATCGGTAAAGAAACCGCCAAACTGAAAGATATTTACCAAGCGTTAGATAGCATTTACTGCGGTCCGATTGGTGCTGAATACATGCACATCGTTGATACCGAAGAAAAACGCTGGATTCAACAACGCCTGGAATCGCAACTGGGCCAACCGAAGTTTTCGGCAGATGATCGCCAGAAGATTCTCAAAGAGCTCGTTGCAGCTGACGGTTTGGAAAAATACCTCGGTACTAAATCCCCTGGCGCTAAGCGTTTCTCCCTAGAAGGTGGCGACGCGTTAGTACCACTGGTGAAGTCTTTGATTCGTCGGGCCGGTGCACAAGGCGCGAAAGAAGTCGTGATTGGTATGGCGCACCGCGGCCGTTTGAACTTGTTAATCAACGTTCTCGGTAAGCATCCGCAGCAATTATTTGACGAGTTTGCTGGTAAAAACACGACGGACAAAGCAGGTGATGTGAAGTACCACATGGGCTTCTCATCTGATTTTGAAACCGATGGTGGTAATGTTCACCTCGCATTGGCATTCAACCCGTCGCATCTTGAGATCGTCAACCCTGTGGTGATGGGATCGGTGCGAGCTCGGATGGATCGTCGTGGTTGTAAAGACGGCTCACAAGCCTTACCGATTACCATCCATGGTGACTCGGCAATCGCTGGTCAGGGTGTCGTGCAGGAAACCTTTAACCTATCGAAGACTCGCGCATATCAAGTCGGTGGCAGCATCCGTATTGTCGTGAATAACCAAGTCGGTTTCACCACCTCAAAACGTGAAGACGCACGCTCGACCCAATACTGTACTGATATTGCCAAAATGGTTCAGGCACCGATTTTCCACGTCAACGCCGACGACCCGGAAGCCGTTTTGTTTGTGGCTCAACTTGCCGTGGATTATCGCAACACCTTCAAACGTGATGTGGTGATTGACCTGGTTTGTTACCGTCGTCACGGTCACAACGAAGCGGATGAGCCAAATGCAACGCAGCCGTTGATGTACCAGAAAATTAAGAAACACCCAGTTCCACGCGACATCTATGCTAAGCGTTTGATTGACGCTGGTGTGGTTGACGAGGACGCAGTGCAGAAGCTGGTCAGCGACTATCGTGACGCGCTCGACAAAGGCGACTGCGTGGTTGACGAGTGGCGGCCAATGAAAAACCACTCGGTCGATTGGTCACCGTTTGTCGACAAGGAATGGGATGTTGACTATGACTCTTCGATTACCCTCGCTGAACTGAAAGACTTGGGCGCGAAAGTTAGTGCGGTGCCGGAAGGCTTCAAACTGAACTCACGGGTCAATAAAGTTTACGAAGAACGTGTGAAAATGGCCAACGGCGATCGTAAACTCGACTGGGGTATGGCAGAAATCTTGGCTTACGGCTCGTTAGTCAAACATGGCTATCGTGTGCGTATGACCGGTCAGGATTGTGGCCGTGGTACCTTCTTCCACCGTCATGCGGTGTTGCACAATCAAAAAGACGCAGCGACCTTTATGCCGCTGACGGCGATTGATAAGAAGCAAGCACCGATTGAAATTTATGACTCGGTCCTGTCGGAAGAAGCTGTACTTGCGTTTGAGTATGGTTATGCGACGGCTGAACCGAATGCCTTGGTGCTTTGGGAAGCCCAGTTTGGTGACTTTGCCAACGGTGCCCAGGTGGTGATTGACCAGTTCTTAAGCTCTGGCGAACAGAAGTGGGGACGTTTGTGTGGCCTGACCATGTTATTACCGCATGGTTATGAAGGTCAGGGACCTGAACATAGTTCAGCGCGACTTGAACGTTTCTTGCAAATGTCAGCGGATCACAACTGGTCTGTGTGTGTTCCGACCACACCTGCGCAGGTGTTTAACATGATTCGTCGTCAACAATTACGCCCGGTGCGCCGGCCCTTGATTGTGATGACGCCGAAGTCATTGCTGCGCCACCCAGATGCGGTGTCTTCACTGGAAGAACTGGCAGAAGGTAAATTCCATAACGTCATCGGAGAAATCGATAAGATCAATCCGAAAAAAGTGAAACGCGTGGTGTTCTGTAGTGGTAAAGTATACTTCGACTTACTTGCCGCTCGTCGCGAGGCAGAAAAGGAAGATGTTGCCATTATTCGGATCGAGCAACTCTACCCATTCCCGCACGATGAAATGGCAGAAATTCTGAAAGACTACCAGCACGTAAAAGATTTCGTCTGGTGTCAGGAAGAACCACAGAACCAAGGCGCCTGGTACTGCAGCCAGCACCATTTCTGGGCCGCAATTCCAGACGGTGCCAAGCTGACCTATGCAGGCCGCGCTGCATCTTCTTCACCGGCAGTAGGCTATGCGTCGGTGCATAAAGAACAGCAGCAGAAACTCGTTAACGAAGCGTTAAGTATTTAACAGGTGAGATAAAACATGGCGATTGAAATTAAAGTACCTGAATTACCGGAATCCGTAGCGGATGGCACTATCGCAACTTGGCACGTAAAAGAAGGCGATAAAGTAAGCCGTGACCAAAACCTGGTAGATATTGAAACGGATAAAGTTGTTCTCGAAGTCGTAGCTGAAGCAGACGGCGTGGTTGGTAAAATCAACGCTGAAGAAGGCGCGACCGTGAAGAGCAAAGAAGTCATCGGCAGCATTGAAGAAGGTGGATCAGATTCGGCAGACAAAGGCTCTGACAAGAAAGAAGAGAAGTCAGAAGAAAAAGCCGAGACGAAAGAAGAAAAGCCTGAAGACAAATCTGAAGACACCGGTGACGACGAAGCGGACGATAATGGTAGCGGTGAAACGATTGAAGTCAAAGTACCTGAGTTGCCAGAATCAGTGTCGGAAGCAACCATCGCGACATGGCACGTGAAAGCCGGCGACAAAGTCAGCCGTGACCAAAACTTAGTCGACATTGAAACCGACAAAGTTGTTCTCGAAGTCGTTGCGGAAGCCGACGGTGTGTTGGCTGAAATTATTCACGATGAAGGCGCAAACGTTGGTGCAAAAGAGCTTATTGGTAAAATTACCAAGGGCGGCAGTGGCGCAGCGGCTAAAGCCTCGAGCGATTCGAGCAAGGAAGAGAGCCGCGATAGCGAATCTGACAAAGACGCTGACGCAGTGAGCCCTTCAGTGCGTCGTTTACTTGCCGAGCATGACCTGAGCGCAAGCGATGTAAAAGGCACCGGCAAAGACGGTCGGATCACCAAAGAAGACGTGGAAAAGCACGTGAAATCTGCCGGTGAGAAGAAAGCGTCAACGTCTGAGTCGAAATCGGACAGCAAGCCGAGCAGTCAGTCAGCCGTCAGCGGCGATCGTACGCAGAAACGCGTACCAATGACGCGTCTGCGTAAGACGATTGCCAAACGTTTGCTGGAAGCGAAAAATTCAACAGCCATGTTGACCACGTTCAACGAAGTCAACATGAAGCCAATCATGGACTTGCGTAAAACCTATCAGAAAGAATTCGAAGACCGTCACGGTACTCGGTTAGGTTTCATGTCGTTCTACGTGAAAGCAGTAGTTGAAGCCTTGAAGCGCTTCCCAGAAGTGAATGCATCAATTGATGGTGACGACATCGTTTACCACAACTACTTTGATGTCAGCATCGCGGTTTCCACGCCACGTGGCTTGGTCACCCCAGTTCTGCGTGACTGTGACAAGTTAAGCTTGGCTGAAATCGAAAATGGTATTAAAGAGTTAGCCATTAAAGGTCGCGACGGCAAATTGACCATGGACGAAATGCAAGGTGGTAATTTCACCATTACCAACGGCGGCGTCTTTGGCTCGTTGTTATCAACGCCAATTCTGAACCCACCACAAAGCGCAATCTTGGGTATGCACAAAATCCAAGACCGGCCAATGGCGGTGGACGGCAAGGTTGAAATTCTGCCAATGATGTATTTAGCGTTGTCATACGACCACCGCATCATTGACGGCAAAGAGTCGGTGGGCTTCTTAGTCACCGTGAAGAACCTGCTTGAAGATCCTCAGCGTCTCCTGCTGGATATCTAATAGCACTCGGGCGGCAGTCTAATTTTCGACTGCCGCTGTTATTTTGGGCGGGAAAAACGTATAATCCCGCGCGAAAATCGGGTAAGCAGCCTCGGCTGCTTTCGTTTTGAATGAACAAACGGAATAAGCATCATGAATTTGCATGAGTATCAAGCAAAACAGCTATTCAGAGAGTTTGGACTGCCAGTCTCTGAAGGCTTCGCAGTCGACACGCCTGAAGAAGCGGTCGAAGCGGCCAAGAAAATTGGTGGCGACAAGTGGGTTGTTAAATGTCAGGTTCACGCTGGCGGCCGCGGTAAAGCGGGCGGTGTGAAATTGGTCAGCAGCCTTGATGAAGTACGTGCATTTGCTGAGAACTGGGTTGGTAAAAACTTAGTCACTTATCAAACTGACGCCAATGGCCAGCCAGTTGCAAAAATTCTGGTTGAAAGCTGCACAGACATCGACAAAGAGCTTTATCTCGGTGCAGTTGTTGACCGTGCTACCCGTAAAATCGTTTTCATGGCATCAACTGAAGGTGGTGTTGAAATCGAGAAAGTTGCGGAAGAAACTCCGGAAAAAATTCTGAAAGCAATCATCGACCCAACGGTTGGCCCACAGCCATTCCAAGGTCGTGACCTAGCTTTCCAACTGGGCTTAAACCCAGACCAAGTGAAGCAATTCACAAAAATCTTCTTAGGTTTGGCGAAGATGTTCGAACAGTATGATTTCGCGCTGTTGGAAATCAACCCATTGGTTATCACTGACGAAGGCAACTTGCATTGCCTCGACGGTAAAATCAACATCGACAGTAATGCGATGTATCGTCAGCCAAAAATCAAAGAAATGCACGATCCTTCACAAGAAGACGCGCGTGAAGCTCACGCAGCGAAATTCGAGCTGAACTATGTTGCGCTTGACGGTAACATCGGTTGTATGGTCAACGGCGCAGGCCTTGCCATGGGTACTATGGACATCGTTAAGTTAAGCGGCGGCGAGCCAGCTAACTTCCTTGACGTTGGTGGCGGAGCAACGAAAGAGCGCGTTTCTGAAGCGTTCAAAATCATTTTGTCTGACGACAATGTGAAAGCCGTATTCGTTAACATCTTCGGTGGTATCGTGCGTTGTGACATGATCGCAGAAGGGATTATCGGTGCAGTTGAAGAAGTTGGCGTTAAAGTGCCAGTGGTTGTTCGCCTTGAAGGTAACAACGCTGAACTGGGTACGCAAAAACTCGCCGAAAGTGGCTTGAACATTGAAGCCGCTACCAGTCTGACAGATGCAGCCCAGAAAGTTGTTGCTGCAGCAGCCGGAGGTCAATAATGTCTATCTTGATCGATAAAAACACCAAAGTTATCTGCCAAGGTTTTACCGGTGGTCAGGGTACTTTCCACTCTGAGCAAGCCATTGCTTACGGTACGCAAATGGTTGGCGGTGTGACCCCAGGTAAAGGCGGTCAAACGCACTTAGGCTTGCCAGTATTCAACACAGTTAAAGAAGCGGTCGCAGCGACAGGCGCAACCGCGTCAGTGATTTATGTTCCTGCACCTTTCTGTAAAGACTCCATTATTGAAGCTGCGGATGCGGGCATCGAGTTGATCATTTGTATCACCGAAGGTATTCCGACGTTAGACATGCTCTACGTGAAAGAATACTTGACGCACAAAGGCGTGCGCATGATCGGTCCAAACTGCCCGGGTGTTATCACGCCAGGTGAATGTAAGATTGGTATCATGCCAGGCCACATCCACAAGCCAGGTAAAGTCGGTATCGTTTCACGCTCTGGTACGTTGACGTACGAAGCGGTGAAACAAACCACCGACGAAGGCTTCGGCCAGTCAACCTGTGTTGGTATCGGTGGTGATCCGATTCCAGGTTCTAACTTCATCGATATCCTTGAGATGTTCGAGAAAGATCCGAAAACTGAAGCGATCGTCATGATCGGTGAAATCGGTGGAACCGCAGAAGAAGAAGCAGCAGAGTACATTAAAAACAATGTGACGAAGCCAGTTGTTTCTTACATCGCGGGTGTTACTGCTCCTCCAGGTAAGCGCATGGGTCATGCCGGTGCAATTATCTCTGGTGGTAAAGGCACTGCAGACGAGAAATTCGCTGCACTTGAAGCTGCTGGTGTTAAAACCGTTCGCAGCCTAGCCGACATCGGTGCTGCATTACGCGAGAAAACAGGCTGGTAAGCTCGTTTTTATGAAATAAAAAGCGCCTTCGGGCGCTTTTTTTGTGGTGCGCCGGGCACGGCGCGTAGCGCCTTGACAGGCGCTGTTCCTGTACAGGTGGTGCTGGCAGGATGACTTGGAGGTGTGAGT
>SR_TP_S13solDRAFT_1000058_pt1 | contig 64055 bp, 59 predicted proteins | sample SodReaTP_S13sol_FD_11159 | JGI IMG/M metagenome (IMG submission 11159) | reverse complement strand
GGAGCCGCTCTCGGCGCTCGACGCCAAGCTGCGCGAGGCCATGCAGATCGAGCTGCGGCTGCTGCAGCGCCGGCTCGGGGTGACGACCATTCTCGTCACCCACGACCAGCGCGAGGCCATGACCATGGCCGACCGCATCGTCGTCATGGGCGAGGGCCGCATCCGCCAGGTCGGCCCGCCGGTGGAGATCTACCGGGCGCCGGCGGACACCTTCGTCGCCGACTTCATCGGCGCCAGCAACCTGCTGCCGGTGACGCCCGAGGCCGGCGGCCTGCGCTTCGGCCCGCACCGCCTGGAGGCGACCCTGCCCGAGGGACTGAACGGGACCGCGACGCTGCTGGTGCGGCCGGAGGAGGTGCGGCTGCTGCCGGCCGGCGCCGCCGGGCCGAACCGCCTGCCCGGCCGCGTCGCCTTCGTGCGCGACGTCGGCGCCACGGTGGAGACCCACGTCGACTGCGAGGGCCGCGAGATCGTCTCGGTCGCCATGCCCAAGGACCGCCCGGACGCGGGCCCCGGCGAGGCCGTCACGGTGGAGCTGCCGTCCACCGCCTGCCGGGTGCTGACCTCGTGAGCGGCGCCGGCGCGGGCGAGCGGCCACGCGGCCTGGCGCAGCACCTGCCGGTGCTCTGGCCGGCGGCCATGCTGCTGGGCTTCTTCGTCGTGCCCTTCGGCTTCATGCTGACCTTCAGCTTCTACCGCCGCATCCAGGCCGGCTTCTACGAGCCGGCCTTCGTGCTCGACAACTACGCCCGCTTCCTCTCGCCGCTCTTCGTCGACACGCTGCTCTTCTCGATCGGCCTCTGCGCTCTGGCGGCGGCGGTCTGCGTCGCCCTGGCGCTGCCCTTCACCCTGGCGGTGGCGCGGCTGCGGCGGCGCACGCAGGTGGCCTGGATGGTCTTCATCCTGGCCGTGCTCTCGCTCTCGGAGGTCATCATCGGCTTCTCCTGGTCGGTGCTGCTGGGCCGCGCCGCCGGCATCTCCAACCTCTTCGTGACGCTCGGACTGCTGGAGCGGCCGGAGGCCTATGCGCCGGGTTTCCTGGCGCTGCTGCTCGGCCTCTCCTTCCTGGCCTTCCCCTACGCCGTGCTGCTGCTCTTCCCGGCGGTGGTGCGGCTCGACCCGGAGGTGATCGAGGCCTCGCGCACCCTGGGCGCGGCGCCGCTGACGGCCTTCCGCACGGTGATCCTGCCGGCGCTGCGCAGCCCGCTGATGATCGGCCTGATCCTGGTCTTCGTCTTCACGCTCGGCTCCTACCTGCTGCCGCAGATGCTGGGGCGGCCGCAGCACTGGACCCTGTCGATCCTGATCACCGACCAGGCCATCTTCCAGTCCAACATCCCCTTCGCCGCGGCGCTGGCGATCTTCCTGATGCTGGTCAGCCTGGCGCTGGTGGCGCTGACCCTGGCGCTGGGGCGGCGGAGGCAGCCGGCATGAGCCTGCTCGGCCGCCTCTACCTCGGCCTGGTCGCCGCCTTCCTGCTGGCGCCGCTGGTGGTGGTGGCCGGCGTCTCGCTCAATCCCCAGCGCTGCCTGCTCTTCCCGCCGGACGGCGTCTCGCTCACCTGGTACGCGGCGCTGATCGAGGACTCCGCCTGGCTCGGCGCCATGGGCAACAGCCTCGCCATCGCCCTGCTCTCGGCCTCGCTGGCGGTGGCCATCGCCCTGCCGCTGGCCTGGTTCCTCTGGCGCTGGCGGGTGCGCTGGGCGCGGCCGCTCTTCACGCTGGGCCTCGCACCCTTCCTGCTGCCGCCGGTCATCACCGCCCTGGGCTTCCTGGTCTTCTGGATCGAGGTCGGGCTGCACGGCCGGATGCTGGCGACGGTGGTCAGCCACGCGCTCTTCTTCGTCGCCCTGCCGCTGGCCAACCTCTCGCTCGGCTTCGAGTCGATCGACCGCGAGGTGGTGGAAGCCGGCCGGGTGCTCGGCGCCGACGAGCCGACGCTCTTCCGCACCGTCGTGCTGCCCGCCATCGCGCCCTACCTGGTCGCCGGCTTCGCCTTCGCCTTCGTGCTCAGCCTCAACGAGTACATCGTCGCCTACATGGTGGCCGGCTTCACGGTGGAGACCCTGCCGATCCGCATCTTCAACTCCCTGCGCTACGGCTACACCCCGGTGATGGCCGTGGTCTCGGTGGTCTTCGTCCTGCTAGCGGGGCTGGTCTTCGCGCTGGTGGCGCGCTATGGCGACCTGCTGAAGCTGCTGGGCGCGGTGCGGCCGCAGAGGGAGTAGGAGACCAGCGATGCGCCTGGCGCTGCGCCAGCACCCCGGCACCCCCGGCGAGGTCGCCGCCAACCTGGCGGAGGTGGAGCAGGCCGCGGCCCGCGCCGCCGGCGAGGGCGCCGAGCTGCTGGTGCTGCCCGAGCTCTTCCTGACCGGCTACGACCTCGGCGCGGCCGTGACCGGCCTCGCCATGGCCGAGGACGATCCGGCCCTGGCGACGCTGGAGGAGATCGCCGAGCGCCACGGCCTGGCGATCCTGGCCGGCTATCCCGAGCGCGAGGGCGAGAGGCTCTACAACGCCGCCCTGCTGGTCGACGCCGCCGGCCGCCGCCGCGGCAGGCACCGCAAGCTGCAGCTCTGGGGCGACTACGAGCGCCGCTTCTTCACCCCCGGCCGCAGCCCGACCCTGGTCGAGCTGGGCGGTCTGAAGCTGGGCATCCTGATCTGCTACGACGTGGAGTTCCCGGAGACGGTGCGCGCCCTGGCCCTGGCCGGCGCCCAGGCGGTGCTGGTGCCGACCGCGCTGATGGTCGGCTATCCCCGCGTGCTCGACCTGCTGGTGCCCGCCCGCGCCTACGAGAACCAGCTCTTCCTGGCCTACTGCAACCGCTGCGGCGCCGAGGCGAGCCTGCGCTACCCCGGCGGCAGCCGCATCGTCGCCCCCGACGGCAGCCTGCTGGCCCGCGCCGAGAAGGGCGCCGACCTGCTGCTCGCCGACCTGGACTGGGCAGCCTACGCCGGCAGCCGCGAGGCCAACCCCTTCCTCGAGGCGCTGCGCGGCGGCCCGCTGATGCAGGACTGACGCCGCGCTACTTGCCGAAGTCGAACATCGCGTCGGCCGCCCCCTCGCCGGCCCGCTCCCCCAGATTGCGCAGGAAGCCGGAGAAGAAGTCGCCGACGAAGGCTTCGACGGGATTGGACTCGCTGCCCGCGGCGGGGCGCGGCGCCGCGGGCGCCTGCTGCCCGGGCTGCCGCCGGGCCTGGCGCCAGGCGGCCTCGGGCACGATCAGCGCCCCGAAGACGTAGGCCTCCCCCTCCGGCCGCTCCAGGCGATACCAGTCGGCATCCGCGAGCTTGCCGGTGACCTGGACCTGGGTCCCGCGCGCGAGCGTGGCGAGGATCGGCCGGTCGGTCCCGGGTCCCGCCCGCAGGTTCGCGCCGTTGGGCGCGGCGATGCGGTAGAGCCCGGCGCGCGGCTCCAGTGCCGCCGGAGCCGCGTCCCGCCCGCTCTCCGCCTCTCTGGCCGCGTCCCGCAGCCGCTCGCGGCGCTGCCGGGCGAAGGGGGCGAGCGGGCTGTCGGGGAACTGCCGCAGGAAGAGCGTGAAGTCCTCCGGCTGGCCGCTGTCCTTGACGGCATCCCAGGCCGCGAGTTCGAAAGCGCCCGAGGCGGGGCCCGCCGGCGCCGCCGGCGGCAGGGCCACGGCCGAGCGCGTCGTACCGCCCGCCACCGTGCCGGCGAGGTAGACCTCACCCACCAGCGAGGAGTGTTCCCAGGGCGTCTGCCGTCCGCCGGTGGCCCGGTGCACCTCGCGGCGCACCCGCGTCAGCAGCTCGCGCAGCTCCAGGCCGGGCTCGTCCAGATGGCGCAGCAGGGCGGCGGCGAAAGGACTGTGGCCGCCCGTTCCCTCGCCCGCCCCCTCGGCCGGCCCGTCGGCGGCCACGGCGCCCGGGCTGGTGGCGAAGGCGATCAGCGTGCCGTGCTCCGCCCGCTCGACCCGCGCCAGGCCGCGGCGCAGCCCGCCGCTGCCGGCCGGCAACGCCATTTCCTCGGCCAAGGGATTGTCGCGGCAGGCGTCGAGCAGCAGCAGCCGCGTCCCGGCGCCCTGCAGCGCCCGCAGCAGCAACGCCAGCGGCACCGCCTCGTATTCCAGGTCGAGCAGGCTCTCCAGGCGCGCGTCCACCGGCAGCAGCCAGTTCTCCTCCTCCACCTGCAGGCCGTGGCCGGCGTAGAAGGCCAACGCCAGCTCGGCCCCCTGGGCCGCCCGGGCGAAGCGGCGCAGCAGCGTCTCCATGCCGCCGCGATCCAGGTCACCGCCGAGGAAGAGTTCGAAACCGAGGCCCTCCAGGCGGTCGGCCAGCGCCTCGGCGTCGGCCCGCGCGTTGCCCAGGGCCGGCGCATGGTCGTAGAGGCCGTTGCCGATCACCAGCGCGACGCGCCGAGCGGCATCCGCCTCCGAAGCGCCGGCGAGCAGCAACGCCACGGCACCGGCGAGCGCTCCGATCAATCGAGGGTTGCCCATCCCCACCCCCTATTTCAAATAGTATTATTTTCATATATTTTCTATTTTTAGATGATCCCCCGATCCCGATCGCGGGTCAAGCCCCGCTCCCTGCCGGCCCGATTCCGCTCTTCGCGACGCGAAGGTCGGCGGCGTCCGCCCGGGTCAAGCCGCCGGCCGCGCGCGGACATGACGGCAGGGCCGCGACCTGCCATCATCGCCCGTCAGGAGAGATCGATCAGGACCAGCGAAGCGGAGGACCCCATGGCCCCGGACGGCAGCCGCACGGTCGGCTTCACCCGCATGGAAGACGGCACGCGCGAGGACTACGAACTGCTCGACCGCCTGGCGGAGGAGCAGTCGGCCGCCCTGCCCGACCGGCTGCTGGCATCGCTGCGCGGCCTCGCCGGCTCCTTCGACGGCTATCCCGTCGACCGCCTGACCCACTCGCTGCAGAGCGCGACGCGGGCGCTGCGCGACGGCCGCGACGAGGAGTACGTCGTCTGCGCCCTGCTGCACGACATCGGCGACCTGCTGGCGCCCTGGAACCACAGCGAGTTGGCCGCCGCCGTGCTGCGCCCCTACGTCTCCGCCGAGAACTGGTGGACGGTGAAGCACCACGGCATCTTCCAGGGCTACTACTACTTCCACCACCTGGGCGGCGACCGCGACGAGCGCGACCGCTACCGCGACCACCCCTGCTGGGAGCGCACCCGGGAGTTCTGCGCCCTCTACGACCAGAACTGCTTCGACCCGGCCTACGAGACCCTGCCGCTGGAGCAGTTCGAGCCGATGCTCCGCCGCATCTTCGCCCGCAAACCCTTCGCCGCGGAGCACGGCGCGGCGGCCGAGTAGGGCGCGGCCGGCCGCTACCAGAACCTCCCGCAGCCAACCGGTCCCCCGACGCTGCGGCCAGTTGGCCGCAGCGGGTCGAAACCCGCCGCAGGCGGGGGGCGGAATGCAAAGTTTCCTTGCCTCGGTTAGGCTTTTGCTAACCTGTGGTTGCCAAGCTTTCTGCACGTCCGGCTACCGGCAGCCCCGCCTCGAGCGATTCGAACCAACGCCGGAGCCACAGGGAAGTCACCAGCCCCATCGGGCAGCCTCGAAAGGAAGATCACGTTGAAGAAGATTGCTGTCGCGGCCGTGGCCGCGGCCGTCGCGCTGGGTGGCGGCTACCTCGCCTTCGAGCATTTTGGATCGGGCAAGCGTGCCGAGATGATTCGGGCCGAGGTGGCCAAGCAGGTCGCCGAGCTGCAAGAGGAAGGCGTGACCATCGGAACCTGGACCGTCGAGGACGACAGCCGCACGGTCGTACTCCGGGACATTCGGGCGAGCTACGCCGAGCGCGAATCCTTCCCGTTCGATCTGGAGATCGCGGAGGCCCGCGGCGCGGTCTCCCTCACCGCCGCTGCCACCGGTCGCCTGGAGGACGTACTCATCACCGACGTCACCATCGTCGGGCAGCGCACCCCTCGCGAGCCGATCACCATCCGCGAGCTGAGCGCTCCCTGGCTTCGCCTGGGTGCGGAGAGCAGCGTCGCCGACAAGATGGTGCTACGGGACGTCACCCTCACGGACCCGAAAGGAACGACGCTGACCGCGGTCGAGATCGAGCTTCGCGACCTGCCTCGGGGCGTCCCGGCCGAGGTGGCCATGCGGGAACTGCTGTTCACCGCGCCCGACAACGCCGAGATGATCATCGGCTCGCTCGACCTCGAGATCCGCGGCGAGGAGATGCTGCGCTTCATCGACATGGACACCCGGACGGGACCCGGCCACTCGGTCCTTATGGCTCTGCTCGGCTCGATCGCGAGTCTGGAGATCGGAGATGTCCGCGCCACGGAGAACGGCGATCCGGTGATGGTCGTCGACAGAGCCTCGCTGAGGACCAGGCTGAACGCCGCCAAGAGGCTGCGCGGGATCGAGTTCGACTCCTCGGGCAGGCAGGCGCCCGCTATCGCCATCCACGGCCAGCCCGAGCTCCAGGAGATCGTCGAGACCCTGCTGGGCAGCGAGGAGGTCGTGTCGCACCTCGCCTTCGCGCTGTCGGCCGACGACGACAGCGGCACGCTCGCGATCGGTCCGGTGGCGGTCTCGGTGGAAGACGCCTTCGCGCTGGAGATAGCGGCGGCGATCTCGGGCATCGACTTCGGCCTCGTCGACGAGGGGGAACTCCCCGACCCGGATGACCTGCGCCTGGAGACGATCTCGCTCGGCTTTCGCGATCACGGGATTCTGGAGCCCACTCTCGCGATGGCCGCTGCGGCCAACGGCTTGACGTCGGAGCAGATGAAGGAAGCCCTCGCCGCCGAGATGCCGCGCCTCTTTTCGGACCGAGGCTTTCCCCAGGAGTACGCACACCGCCTGATCGCCATGATCGAGCAGCCGGGCCGTCACCTGAGCATCAAGGTCGGCACGACGCCGCAGGTGAGCGCGGCCGAGATCGCCTTTATGGGGATGATGGCGCCCCATGCCCTGGCCGAGCATCTGGTCGTGGAAATCGACGTGGAGGACTGATCCAGCGTCCGCCCGCCGCCGGGGGGCTCTCAGAGGCCCCCGGCGGCGCCATACTACAACATCCCAAACAGGCGAGGATCTCGCGGGATTCGAGCTCCGACCGACCCGAGATCCTTCGCTCACGCTCAGGATGACGAGAGACTTTTTCGACCGCCTGCCGGCACCAGGCCCTTGCGACGAAAGCTGCGGATCAACCGTGCAACTCGGCTTCTCGCCGCCCACTCCGGGCGCCTGATGCGCGAGGCGAGCTGTCGGGGTACGGGCCGACGCGCTAACCTGCCCCGCCCGGAAGTCGGAAGGAACAGCGCATGACCCCGGAGTTCGTCACCACCCATGAGCCGCCGGTTTCGCGGCGATCGAAGGCGGAGGGCGGCGTCGAGGAGCGCCTGACCGAGGCGAGCGTGATGCTGGCGGTCGCGCTCCATTTCCTGGATCGTGCGCATGAGGGCAGGGTCTCTCTCCATCCGGACGGCGAGCACGCCAAGCGCTTCGACATCCCAGCCTGGCTGGCGGCGGCCGGCTTCCGCAAGACCGAGCCGCTGGGCCGAACGGACTACGGCGGGATATACCGCCGCGGCTCCGAGACCCTCCGAATCCACCCCAAGTCGGGCGAAGGCGACGTGGTCGGCGAGTTGGACGGCCGAAAGATCGTGGTCGAATGCAAGGGCGGTACGCTCAACTCCCGCCACCCCGGCCCGCAGTCCCGCCTGCGTCGTGGCTTCTGCGAGGCGGTCGGGCTGCTGATGGCGCGCCCGCGCGACGGAGCCCGGGAGATCGTGGCCGTACCGCACACGCCCCTCACCCTGCGCCTGTCCGGGCAGTTGGCGCCGCGCTGCCGTGAGGCCGGGATCGAAATCGCCCTGGTGCGCCGCGACGGCACCCTCGACTGGATCGCGGCCGCAGGCTGACGCGCCCCTTCCCTTCCGCGGCTCTCGGTGCCATTGAACGGGCACCACCGCCGCCACCGGAGCCGCCCATGCCCTATCGATCCCTTCGCGACTTCGTCGAGCGCCTGGAGCAGGCGGGGCGGCTGGTGCGGGTGAGGCACCCGGTCTCGCCGGTGCTGGAGATGACCGAGATCCAGACCCGGCTGCTGGCCGAGGGCGGGCCGGCTGTGCTTTTCGAGAAGGTGGTGCGGCCGGACGGCGGCGACTACGGCATGCCGGTGCTGGTCAATCTCTTCGGCACGGTGGAGCGGGTCGCCTGGGGCATGGACCGCGAACCGCACCAGCTGCGCGAGGTCGGCGAGACCCTGGCCTTCCTGCGCCAGCCGGAGCCGCCGGGCGGCTTCCGCGAGGCGGTGGAGATGCTGCCGCTGCTCAAGACCGTGATGGCCATGAAGCCCAAGACGGTCGGCCGCGCGCCCTGCCAGGAGGTGGTGCTGCAGGGCGACGACATCGACCTCGACGAACTGCCGATCCAGACCTGCTGGCCGGGCGAGCCGGCGCCGCTGATCACCTGGCCGCTGGTGGTGACCAAGGGGCCGGGCAAGCGCCGGGAGGACGACTTCAACCTCGGCATCTACCGCATGCAGAAGCTGGGGAAGAACAGGACCCTGATGCGCTGGCTGAAGCACCGCGGCGGCGCGCAGCACCACCAGCGCTGGAAGGCGGAGAAGCGCGAGCCGCTGCCGGCGGCCGTGGTGCTGGGCGCCGATCCCGGCACCATCCTGGCCGCCGTCACGCCGGTGCCCGACACGCTGTCGGAATACCAGTTCGCGGGCCTGCTGCGCGGGCGCAAGGTGGAGCTGGTGGACTGCCGGACCGTGCCGCTCAAGGTGCCGGCCGAGGCCGAGATCGTGCTGGAGGGCCACGTCTCCCTGGAGGACTACGGCGACGAGGGGCCCTACGGCGACCACACCGGCTACTACAACTCGGTGGAGCCCTTCCCCGTCTTCACGATCAGCGCCGTCACCCGGCGGCAGAACCCCATCTACCTCTCCACCTTCACCGGCCGGCCGCCGGACGAGCCCTCGGTGCTGGGCGAGGCGCTGAACGAGGTCTTCATTCCCCTGCTGCGGCAGCAGTTCCCCGAGATCGTCGACTTCTGGCTGCCGCCCGAGGGCTGCAGCTACCGCATCGCCGTGATTTCCATGAAGAAGGCCTATCCCGGCCACGCCAAGCGGGTGATGCTCGGCGCCTGGTCCTATCTGCGCCAGTTCATGTACACCAAGTGGGTGATCGTCGTGGACGAGGGCGTCGACGCGCGCGACTGGAAGGACGTCTGGTGGGCCGTCTCCACCAAGATGGACCCGGCCCGCGACATCACGGTGCTGGAGAACACCCCCATCGACTACCTCGACTTCGCCAGCCCGGAGTCCGGCCTGGGCTCGAAGATCGGCCTCGACGCCACCGACAAGTGGCCGCCGGAGACCAAGCGCGAATGGGGCGAGGTGCTGCGCATGGACCAGGCGGTGGTGGAGCGCGTCTCCTCCCTCTGGGGCGAGCTGGGCCTGCCCGGCAGCGGCAAGCCGATCTGGAAGTAGGCGCGGCCGAAGCCCCGTCGAGCTGTCCGCCCCTCGCTCGTCGAGTGGTCCTTGCCCCGGACACCGCCGCCGCCGACCCTCCGGCCAGCGCGACCAGGGGAGCCAGCCCGTGACCGAGCATCGCTACGCCGCCGAGATCGTCTGGACCGGGAACCGCGGCGAGGGCACCGCGACCTATCGCGCCTACGGGCGCGAGCACGAGGTGCGCATCGCCGGCAAGCCGCCGCTGCTCGGCTCGGCCGACCCGGCCTTCCGCGGCGACGCGAGCCGGCACAATCCCGAGGACCTGCTGCTGGCCGCGCTCTCGGCCTGCCATCTGCTGTGGTATCTGCACCTCTGTGCCGAGGCCGGCGTGGTGGTGACCGCCTACGAGGACCGGGCGGAGGGCCGAATGGTCCAGGACGCCGACGGCGGCGGGCGCTTCGTCGAGGTGACGCTGCGGCCGCGGGTGACGCTGGCGCCGGGCGCCGACGCGGCCGCGCGCGAGAAGGCCATGGCGCTGCACGCCGAGGCCCACGCCCGCTGCTTCATCGCCCGCTCGGTCAACTTCCCCGTCCGCCACGAGCCGGAGGTGGCGTAGCGGCGGCCTCTTTCTCTCGTCATCCTGAGCGTCAGCGAAGATATCGATCCGCAGCCCCCCTGCGACCGTCACCTGGTCTCACACGGAGCCACGGTCGGCGCGGAGGTCGGCGAGGCTCACCCTCTGCGCCCTCCGTGGCTCCGTGTGAGACCAGCGAACCCGTAAACCTCTCTTCGCCGTCATCCTGAGCGTCAGCGAAGGATCTCGGGCCGGTTGGAGCTCCGAGGGATCGAGATCCTTCGGCCTGCGGCCTCAGGATGACGAGGGTGGGATGACGGGGCAGGACGACCGGGGCGGCCGCTTCAACCGGCAGCTTGGCGCCGCTCCGCCAGGCGCGTGCCCGGCGCTTCGGGGTCGTAGCCGCCGCCGAGCGCGCGGTAGAGGCCGATCGAGGCCTCCAGCCGCGCCTGGCGCGCCAGGATGGCCTGGGTCTCGGCGTCGATCAGGCTGCGCTGCGCCTCCAGCAGGTTGAGGAAGTCCACCGCGCCGGCGCGGAACTGCGCCTCGGCGATGGCCAGGGCCGTGCGGGATGAGTCCAGCGCCTCCAGCCGCGAGGCCTCGATCGCCTCCTGCGCCGCGGCGTCGGAGAGCGCCACCTCGACCTCCTGCAGCGCGCCCAGGGCGGCGCCGCGATAGCCCTCCAGCAGCGCCACCCGCTGCGCCTCGCCGCTCTCGATCCCGGCCGCCCGGGCGCCGCCGTCGAAGACGCTCTGGGCCAGGCTGGCGCCGAGGTTGAAGACGAATCCGGCAGGGTCGAGCAGGGAGCGCAGGGCGTCGCTGGCGCTGCTGCCGCCGGCGGTCAGCGAGACGCTCGGCAGCAGCGCGGCACGGGCCACGGCCACGTCGGCCTCGGCGGCGGCCAGCTGCGCCTCGGCGGCGCGCAGGTCGGGGCGGCGGCGCAGCAGGTCGGAGGGCAGGCCGGGGGCCGGCAGCGGCAGACCCAGGTCGCCCAGCCGCTCGCCCATCGCGAGGACGGCCGCCGGCGGCTCGCCCAGCAGCACCGAGAGCGCGGCGCGGCGCGCCGCCGCCTGGCGCTCCAGGTCGGTGAGCCGCGCCTCCAGGCCGGCGATGACGCTGCGCTGCTGCGCCGACTCCAGCCCGGAGGTGGCGCCGGCGCGCTCGCGCAGCGCCGTCAGGGCCGCCACCTCGCGGGCCAGCTCGAGGCTGCGGCGGGTGGCGTCGCGCTGCTCTTCCAGCCCCAGCAGCGCCACGTAGCCCAGGGCCACCTCGGCGACCAGGGACAAGGCCACGGCCTCCTGGTCGTAGCGGCTGGCCAGCGCCCGCGCCGCCGCGGCCTCGGCGCCGGCACTGTTGCCGCCCCAGAGGTCGAGCTCGTAGCTCGCCCTCAGGCCGAGGCTGTAGGAGCTGCCGCCGCGGTCCAGGCCGCTGTCGGCGAAGGGCCGGCTGTTGCGCGCCGCACCGGCCTCGGCGCCGAGGCTCGGCAGCAGGCCGGCACGGCTCCGGCGCAGCTCCGCGTCGGCGCGGGCGATGCGGGCCGCGGCGGCCGAGAGGTCGGGGTTGTTGGCCTCGGCCCGGGCGATCAGGCGGTCGAGGGTGGCGCTGTCGAAGCGCCCCCACCAGGCCGGCTCGGGGAAGAGATCCGCGGCCGGCTCGCTCTCGGCCATCACGAAGCGCTCCGGCACGGCCAGCTCGCCGTGCGGGGGCGGCGGCGCGGTGGCACAGGCGCCGAGCAGCAGGGTGGCGGCGAGGGCGACGCCGGCGGTGCGGGCCTGCGTCATCAGTCGGCTCCCAGGGCGCGGACGGGATCGAGGCGGGAAGCGCGGCGGGCCGGCATCAGGCCGAAGACCAGGCCGATGGCGAGCGCGCAGGTCACGGCACCGACTACCGGCGGCAGCGAGAAGGAGACCGGCGTGCCCAGGGCGGCCACGGCCGAGGCCGTGCCCAGGCCGAGCGCCACGCCGAGGCCGGCGCCCAGCGCGCAGACCACCAGCGCCTCCACCAGGAACTGCGCCATGACGTCGCGCGGTCGCGCGCCGACGGCCATGCGCACGCCGATCTCGCGGGTGCGCTCGGTGACGCTGACCAGCATGATGTTCATCACGCCGATGCCGCCGACCAGGAGCGAGACAGCGGCGATGGCGCCGAGCAGCAGGGTGAGCGTGTTCTGCGTCTCCTGCACCGTCTCGATCAGCGAGGCCATGTTGCGGATCGAGAAGTCGCGCAGCCCGTGCCGCTCCAGCAGCAGGGCGTCGACCGCCGCCTCGACCGCATCGATCTCGCGCACCTGCTCGACCTGGACGGAGACCGAGCGCAGGTGGCGCTGGCCGAGCAGGCGCAGCTGGCCGGTGGTCAGCGGCACCATGACGACGTCGTCCTGGTCGCTGCCCCAGGTGGTGGCGCCCTTGGCCGCCAGCACGCCGATCACCTGCAGTGGGACGTTCTGCGCGAGCACCCACTGTCCGGTCGGGTCGGCCATCCCGGGGAAGAGCGCCCGGGCCACGGTCTGGCCCAGCACCACCACCGGCGCGTAGCCGGTCAGGTCGTCGGGCTGCAGGAAGCTGCCGACCGCCAGCGGCCAGTTCTGCACCCGGGCGTAGTCGGCCGAGGTGGCGAGCAGCGAGGTGCGCAGGTCCTGGGTGCCCGCGCGCAGCGTCATGGAGCCGCTCTGTTCCGGCACCGCCGCGCGCACGCCGGGAAGCTCGCCGATAGCCCGGGCGTCCTCCGCGGTCAGCGTGGCGTCGGCGCGGCGCTGTCCCGGGGCGCCGGGGCGCACCACCAGCAGGTCCGTGCCCATGGCCTCCATGCGCGAGACCACCTCGTCGCGGGCACCGTCGCCGATCGCCAGCATGACGATCACGGCGCCGACGCCGATGACGATGCCGAGCAGCGTCAGCAGGGTGCGGAAGAGGTTGGCGCCCAGGGATCGCCAGGCGATGCCGGCCGCCGCCAGCAGAGGCAACCCGCCGCCGGCCTCGGCCGGCGTCTCCCAAACCGGCGTCTCGGCGGCGAAGACCGGGCCGCTGTCGGCGACGATGCGGCCGTCGACGATCTCGATGCGCCGGTCGGCCTGGGCGGCGACGGCCGGGTCGTGGGTGATGAGGATGACGGTGCGGCCCTCGGCGTTGAGCTCGCGCAGCAGCGCCAGCACCTCGGTGCCGCTGGCGCTGTCCAGCGCCCCGGTGGGCTCGTCGGCCAGGATCACCTCGGCGCCGTTCATCAGCGCCCGGGCGATGGAGACGCGCTGCTGCTGTCCGCCGGACAGCGCCGAGGGGCGATTGCCGAGGCGGTCGCCGAGCCCGAGGCGCGCCAGCAGGCTGGCCGCCCGCTCGCGCCGCGCCGCGCGGCTCCGGCCGGCGTAGAGCGCCGGCACCTCGACGTTGCCGATCGCGTCGGCGTTGCGGACCAGATTGTACTGCTGGAAGACGAAGCCGAAGGATTCCCGCCGCAGCTGCGCCAGGCCCTCTGCATCGAGGCCGCCGACGTCGCGGCCGCGGAAGCGATAGCGCCCCTCGCTCGGCCGGTCGAGACAGCCGAGCAGGTTCATCAGCGTCGACTTGCCGGAGCCGGAGCTGCCGACGACGGCGACGAACTCGCCGGGCCAGATGGTCAGGTCGATGCCGCGCAGCGCCTCGAAGCGCGCCGGCCCCTCGCCATAGGCCTTGCGCAGGCCGTGCAGCTCGATCAGCGGCGTCGTCACAACCGCGGCATCCGCTGCTGCTGCGGCGCGGTCGGTCGTGCCACCGCCGGCTGCAGGCCCTGCAGCGCCACCTCCTCGCCCTCGGCCAGGCCCTCGCGCACCTCCACGGCGACGCGGTTGCGCAGGCCCAGGACCACCCGCCGCTCCTGCAGGCCGTTCTCCGCCCGCACCAGCACGCGGCCCTCCTCGACCTCGCCGAGCGCCGCCATCGGCGACCGCAGGGCCCCCAGCGGCACCTGCAGCACGCCCTCGGCCGCGGCCCGGACGAAGAAGACCTGCGCGGTCATCTGCGAGAGCAGCCTGCCGTCCTCGTTGGGCACCTCGAAGAGCGCCTGGTAGAGCACCACGTCGTTGACCACCTCGGGCGTCGGCAGCACCTGCTGCAGCTGCCCTTCCCAGCGCCGGTTCCGGTCGCCCAGCGTGGTGAAGTAGGCCTTCATGCCCGGCTCCAGGCGCATGACGTCGGCCTCGGAGACCTGGGCGCGCACCGTCATGGTGGCGAGATCGGCGATGCGCAGGATGATCGGCGTGGTCTGGTTCGCGTTCAGCGTCTGGCCGACGCGGGCGTCGAGCGAGACGATGGTGCCGTCCATCGGCGCATAGATGCGGGTGTAGCCCAGGTTCGCCTCGTTGGCGCGCAGGCTGGAGCGGGTCTGGGAGATCTGCGCGCGCAGACCGTCGATCTGGGCCTCGGCGATCTTCACCGAGGCCTCGGCGGACTCGTAGGCGTCGCGGCTGGTGGCCCGCTGGGCCAGCAGCTGGCCCTGGCGGTCGAACTGCCGGCGCGCCAGCTCCAGCTGCGCCTCCCGCTCGGCCAGCGAGGCCTGCAGACGCAGCAGCTCGGCGCGGTCGGAGTCGACCCGGGCCTCGAAGACCGCGGGGTCGATCTCGGCCAGCAGATCGCCCTCGGACACGCGCTGACCGACCACGGCGTGCAGGAAGCGGATCTGGCCCGAGACCTGGACGCCGACGTCGACGAAGTCGCGCGGCTCCAGCGTGCCCAGCGCGCTGACCGCGTCCTGCACGTCGCCGCGCGTCACCGCTGCGGTCACCACGGCCTCCTCGGGGCCGGAGGTCAGGGCCGGCCAGGCGAGACCGGCGCCGAGGCCCGTCGCCCCCAGCATCGCCACCCCGATCAGGAACTTGATGGTCTTGCGCAACCCCACACCCTCCGGCCGTCGGCTGCCGCCCCGGCTGTTCACTGTCTGCTCTCGGGTGCTACGCGGCGCCGCACCGAAACATCCCCGCAGGGTTTCGCCGCGCACCCTGCCAGTCTCCACGCTTCGGGTTAGCGGAGGCTTAACATCTGCAGAGGGCGGGAAGCTGGGGTGCGCCGGCGGGGCTCGACGGCCGCCCGGCCTGTCGTGCAGACTGTCGACCGAATTCGTTCATCCCAGAGGGAAGTAGGGAGACGCGCAACATGCCCGCCGAGGTCGAGACCCTGAAGCCCGCCCGCCCGCAGCGCCCGGAAACGACCTGGTCCGAAGCCGAGCTGCAGGTGCGCCGGGACCTCGCGGCCTGCTACCGGCTGGTCGCGCACTACCGCATGACCGACCACATCTACACCCACATCTCGGCGCGGGTGCCCGATTCGCGCGGCCACTTCCTGATCAATCCCTACGGCCTGACTTTCGACGAGATCACCGCCTCCTCGCTGGTGAAGATCGACCACGAGGGAAACAAGGTGGAGGAGAGCCCCTGGGCGGTGAACCCGGCCGGCTTCACCATCCACTCGGCGATCCACGCGGCGCGCGAGGACGCCGCCTGCGTGCTGCATACCCACACCCGCGCCGGGGTCGCCGTCTCCTGCCTGGAGCAGGGGCTGCTGCCGCTCAACCAGATCGCGCTGCAGTTCTACGGCCCGCGCCTGGCCTACCACGACTACGAGGGCATCGCCCTGGACCTGGACGAGCGCGAGCGGCTGGCGGCCGACCTGGGCAGCGCCCGCTCGCTGATCCTGCGCAACCACGGCCTCTTGACGGTCGGCCGCTCGGTGGCCGAGGCCTTCTCGCTGATGTTCTACCTGAACCGCGCCTGCGAGATTCAGGTCGACGTCTGCGCCATGAACCAGCCCTTCGTGCTTCCCCCGCCGGAGGTCTGCGAGCATACCGCCCGGCAGTACGACAACGGCCTCGGCACCGACGAGCTGAACCGCGAGTGGCAGGCGCACCTGCGCGTGCTGAACCGCGTCAATCCCGGCTACGCTGCCTGAACGCAGCCGCCGTCGCGGCGGGCTCGAGCATCGCCGCCGTCCCGGCAAGCGGGCTGCCGAACTCCGACGAGCGGCGTGAAAGCGCGCCGCAGCAGCCGGCCGAGCGCAGCGAACTGTCGCGCCGCGGCTGCGGCCCGCAGGTCGTGGGCACGCTCCAGGAGGGCATCCATCTCCTCGGACGAAAGGGTCGTAGTGCGGCGTGAGGTCATCGTCGCCTCCTCGGGAGTGGTCGGGGAAAGGTCTCGGGGGCTGCGTCCTGCCCGAAAGCTAAGGCTTGACCCGCTGCGAAAAAATCCCTTGGATCGGACGATGATCTTTGCGCTGACCGCATAAATGACGGCACCGGAAACGCTGACGCGGATCGCCACCTTCCTGCGGGTGGTGGAACTGGGCAGCTTTTCCGCCGCCGCCCGCGCGCTGGGCCGCACCCCCTCGTCGGTGAGCCGGCAGGTGGCGGAGCTGGAGGCCCGGCTGGGCGTGCGCCTGCTGCACCGGACCACCCGCAAGCTGGCGCCGACCGAGGCCGGCGCGGCCCTGCAGGCCGGCGCCGGCGCGGCGATGGCGGCGCTGGAGGAGGCCGAGCGGTCGGTCCGCGACCTCTCGGCGGCGCCGCGCGGCATCCTGCGGATCAGCGCCCCGCTGGTGCTGGCGCAGCTGCACGTCGCCCCGGGCCTGACCGACTTCTGCCGGCGCTATCCCGAGCTGCGGCTGGAGCTGGAGACCAGCGACCGCGTCGTCGATCTGGTGGAGGAGGGCTACGACCTGGCGCTGCGGGTCGGCACGCCGCGGGAGAGCAACCTCGTGGCCCGGCGCCTGGCGCCCTTCTCCTGGGTCACCTGTGCCGCCCCCTCCTACCTGGCGGAGGCCGGCGAGCCGCGGGAGCCGGCGGATCTCGCCGCCCACCGCTGCCTCGCCATGACCCGCCAGCGCGAGACCTGGGCCTTCGAGCGGGACGGCCGGCCGCTGCTGCAGCCGGTGACGCCGGTGCTCTGGAGCAACCACGCCGACCTGCTGCGCCGCACGGCCGTGGACGGCCTGGGCATCGCCCGCCTCGCCGCCTTCGCGGTCGGCGACGACCTGCGCAGCGGCCGCCTGCGCCCCGTCCTGACCGACTTCCAGCCACGCGAGGGCGGCATCTTCGCGCTCTGGCCCAGCAACCGGCACCTCTCGCCCAAGGTCCGGGTCTTCGTCGACCATCTCGCCGCGAGCCTCGGCCGACCCGCCTACTGGCGGGAGAAGGGGCTCGCCTGACCGGCCGGCAGGGGCATTGAAGAGCGGGTGGTAGCCGATCCATACTGCCCGGGCTGGAGCGCCCCCTCCCGGAGGTCCTTCCACCCAACGCAGCCGAGCGCTGCCCGCCAGACCACGGAGAAGGCCCCAGGATGAGGTGCGTGCTGCACATCGGTCCGCCGAAGACCGGAACCACGTCGATCCAGCACTTCTTGACCAGCAACCGCAAACTCCTGTCGGACTGCGGCGTCCTGGTGCCCCGGGCCAGACTCCAGCGGCACTCGGAACTCACGCTGCTGGGCCTCGAAAAGGTCAAGCGGAACAGCCGCGCCTTCATCCCCTGGAATATCCGCTCCGACGAGGATCTCCGGCGCGTCCAGGACGAGATCGAGAAGGAACTGGCCGAGCAGATCGAAGCCGCGCGGCAGAGCCACCACAGCGTCGTCATGTCCGCGGAAGGCCTCGCCGGCCTCAAGCCGCCGGGCGTCCGCCGCCTGCACCGGACCCTCTCGGCAGCGGCCGGGAGCTTCCGGGTGGTGCTCTATCTGCGCCGCCAGGACCTGCTGGAAACGAGCCGCTACAAGAACAACCTGCTCGTCAAGGGCCGCCGCGACGGGGGCCCTTTCGGCGGCCGCTCGGCGAACTACCTCCGGATTCTGAATACCTGGTCGGAGGTCTTTGGCGAGGAGGCGCTGCATCCGGTCATCTTCCCGGACAGCACGCCACAGCCCCGGGAACTGATCGAGTCCTTCGTCGAGGCCGCCGGCCTGGACGGCGTCGATCTCGCCGCCTGCCGGCTGCCCGGCCGGCGCAACGAGGCGATCGACGCGCGGGCGCTGGAGCTGCTGGCCCGCGTCAACGCGCAGTTGCCGGCGGTGCGCGACGGTGCGGTGCCCGGGGAGCGACGGGTGATCGAAAGCGTCCTGATCAAGGGCTGGCCCGACCGGGTACGCTACCGGCCGCCGCGGGCCGAGGCGGAGGCCTTCTACGCCCGCTTTCGGGCGAACAACGAGCGCGTCAGGCAGCGCTGGTTTCCGGCGCAGCCGACGCTGTTCCACGAAGACTTCTCCATGTACCCGGAAAGCAGCGAGGCGAGCCTGTCGGTGGACGACTGCGTGCACGTCATGCTGGAGCTGGCGCGCTACGGCACCGACGACGAGACCGGGGCGGCGCTGCGCGCGGCCGCGGCCCGGAAGAACCGGCGGGGCCAGCGCAAGAAGACGCGCCGCACCGCGAGGGGGCTGCTCGGCGGGGTCTGGGCGGCGCTGACCCGCGGCGTCGTGTCCAACCGAAGCTGAGGGCCCGGAACTGGGTGCCCGGAACTGGGTGCCCGGAACTGGGTGCCCGGAACTGGGTGCCCGGAACTGGGGGCTCGCCTGACCGGCGGCCATGGGCTAGACAGGGACGAACATCACCGGGGGGATATTCATGGCGCTCGCGCAGCTGTTCCGTCTCGGCCTGTGGCTTCTCGCCGCCGCGCCGCTGCTGCTTCTCGACCCGCCGCCGGCCGCCGCCGAGGCGCGCAGCGAGGCCGGCGCACGCGCCGGCGACAGCACCGACCGCCCGGTCGATCTCGCCAGCTACTGCCGCTACTTCCGCACCTCGCCCTACTGCGCGCCGCGCCTGTCCGGCGACGACGGCGCGCCGCTGCTCTATCTGGTCTACTTCGACCCCGGCTCCGACGCGATCCGCCCCGGCGAGGAGGCCATGCTGCTGAGCGCGCTGGCGGCGGCGGGGCTGGAGCCGGGCGCCGGGATCGCCGTCACCGGCCATGCCGACGCGCTGGGCAGCGAGGCCGAGGCGGTCGAACTCTCGATCCGGCGCGCCGCCTCCGTCGCCAACTGGCTGGAGTGGCGCGGCGTCGAGGCCGAGCGCATCTCGCTCTCCGGCGCCGGCTTCTCCCGGCCGATGCTGCCGGTGCCCGGCGGCGGGCGCGAGAACCTGAACCGCCGGGTGGAGATCCTGCTCGACCTGGAGTGACCGCGGCCTGGAATCACCCCGGTCTGGCGTTGGCACCGCGGCTGCATGCTAGCCTAGCGCCATGCTGCTTCCCGGACCGCCGCCGCCAGCGCTGGGCAAGGCCGCCTTCAAGGCGCGCGAGGAACGCCTGCGCACCGCCCTGCTCGATACCCAGTTCGAGCTGCAGGAACGCCGCGAGGCCGCCGTCCTGCTGGTGATCGCCGGACCCGACGGCAGTGGCAAGGCGCAGGTGGCGCACCGCCTCTACGGCTGGCTCGACCCCCATCTCGTCGAGAGCCTGGCCTTCGGCCCGCCGGGCGAGGCCGAGCGCGGGCGGCCGCGCCTCTGGCGCTACTGGCGCGCCCTGCCGCCGCAGGGGCGCAGCGGCTTCGTCTTCGGCTCCTGGTACCACGAGCCCTTCGCCGACTTCGCGGCATCGGGCGGCGGCACGGCGGCGCTGCGGCGCCTGCGGGCGAGCCTGCGCGAGATCGCCCGCTTCGAGGCGCTGCTGGCGGCCGAGGGGGTGGGCTGCCTGAAGATCTGGCTCGACCTCGACCCCGAGACCCGACGGCGGCGGGAGAAGCGCCGCAAGGGGCCGGCGGCGCCGGTGCTGCGGGAGTGGAACGGCCTGGACCGCCAGGACCCGGAACGCCTGGAGCGGGCCGGCCGAGAGGCCCTGGCGCTGACCGACCGGCCGCACGCCGCCTGGCGGGTGGTGCCGGCCGGCGACCCGCGCGGCCGCGACATCGCGGTGGGGGAGGCGCTGCTGGAAACCTTCGTGAGCCGGCTGGAGCGGCCGCGACCGCTGTCGGCGGCCGCGGCGCCGGCACGGACCCCGCCGGCTTCAGGGCGGCTGGCGGCGCTGGACCTGTCGCACAGGCTGCCGGAGGCGGACTACGAGACGCGGCTGGCGGCGGCGCAGCGGCGCCTGCACCGCCTGACCGAGCGGCGCGGCTTCGCGCGCCGCGCCCTGGTCGCGGTCTTCGAGGGCAACGACGCCGCCGGCAAGGGCGGCGCCATCCGCCGCGTCACCGCGGCGCTGGACCCGCGCCGCTTCCAGGTGCGGCAGATCGGCCCGCCCGACGAAGCCGAGCGCGCGCGGCCCTGGCTCTGGCGCTTCTGGCGCGACCTGCCGCCGGCCGGCGGCGTCGCGCTCTTCGACCGCAGCTGGTACGGCCGGGTGCTGGTGGAGCGGGTCGAGGAACTGGCCGGCGAGGCCGAGTGGCGCCGGGCCTACGAAGAGATCCGCGACTTCGAGCGGCAGCTGCGCGAGGGCGGGCTGATCCTCGCCAAGTTCTGGCTGGCGATCGACAAGGAGACGCAGCGGGAGCGCTTCGAGGCGCGCGAGGCCGTGCCCTTCAAGCGCTTCAAGCTGACGCCGGAGGACTGGCGCAACCGCGCCCGCTGGGACGACTACGCCGCGGCGGCCGAAGCGATGCTGGCCGAGACCGACCGGCCCGAGGCCCCCTGGACCCTGGTCCCGGCCGTGGACAAGCGCCTGGCCCGGGTGATCGTGCTGGAGACGCTCTGCGAAAGGCTCGAGAGGGCCCTGGACTAATCGCTGCCGAGCGGCAAACGAGCCATACAAGCGATCGTAGTGGCGGTCGATTTTTTTCCTACTCGGCTGGTGCGTCGCGGCGTGCTACGACGCTGCACACTGGCGTTCGCCGGCCACCCTCGCGGGATTGCCGGAGCCCGCGCGACCGGGATTCAAGTCGAGACATCGAGAGACCAGGGAACGGGCAGCAGATGCAACCGGATCGTTTCGAGGTGGCCCCCTTCCCGAACCTGGGCACCTTCGAACCGGACGCGCCTCCCGCCAGGAAGCTGAGGGTCTGCATCGCGACGGAGGAGATCGCCGGGCCGGTGGCCAACGGCGGCATCGCCTCTACCTATTTCGACCTGGCCCGCTTCCTGGCCGGCCAGGGCCACGAAGTCACGGTCCTCTACCTCAAGGGCCGGGTCTGCCAGTACGAAACCATCGAGCACTGGATCGTCCGCTTCGCCGAGCTCGGCGTCGTCCTGGTGCCGCTGCCCGACGCCGAGGAGGACATCGAGACCGTCGCCCCGGAGTGGCAGAACCGCTCCTACCGCGCCTGGCTCTGGCTGCGCGACCGGCCGCCCTTCGACGTGATCCACACCTCGGAGTGGCGCGGCGGCGCCTACTACGCCCTGCTCGCCAAGCGCCTGGGCCTGGCCTTCGCCGACACGCTCTTCCTCGTCAAGACCTCCTCGCCGCACCTCTGGAACCGGCACTACCAGATGCGCTTCCTGGAGAAGCAGCAGCTGCTCGGCGTGCTCTATCCGGAGCAGATGACCGTCGAGCTGGCCGACCTGGTGGTGGGCGGCAGCGCGCACCTGCTGCGCTTCATGGAGCATATCGGCTACCGCCTGCCGCCGGGCCGCACCTACGTGCAGCCGAACCTGATCCTGCTCGACGCGATCAACGTCACCGACCGTCGCCCGCCGATCGCCACGGGCGAGGAGATGGAGTGCTCGGAGATCGTCTTCTTCGGCCGGCTGGAGCAGCGCAAGGGCCTGGAGATCTTCTGCGATGCCCTGGACGAGCTGGTCGCGCGGGGGCTGCGGCCGACGAAGATCACCTTCCTGGGCAAGGAGGGGGGCACGCGCATTCCCTCCTACCCGCAGATGCGGCCCAAGGAGTTCATCTCGTTCCGCGCCCGCTACTGGCCCTTCGAGGTGATGATCCACGACGACTTCAACCAGCACGCCGCCATCGGCTACCTGCTGGAGAAGCCCCGCCTCGCGGTCATGCCCTCGCTGATCGAGAACTCGACCATGGCGGTCTACGAGGCGCTGATCTACCGCATCCCCTTCATCGCCTCGCGGGTCGGCGGCACGCCGGAGCTGGTCGCCCCGGCCTATCACGACCGCGTGCTCTGCGCGCCCGAGCCCGACGCCCTGGCCCGGACGATGGAGCGTGCCTTGACCCAGGGGCAGGTGATCGCCGAGCCCGCCTTCTCCAACGAGGAGAACCTGGAGACCTGGCGGCGTTTCCACGAGTTCCTCGCCTGGTCGATCGAGACGCGCGGCGTGGCCGGCACGATCGAGGCCGTCGGCCGTGACGGCGAGGTCCCGCCGCGGGGAGAGGCGCCGCGCCGAGTCTCGCTCTGCATCGCCCATCTGGGCGACGGCGAGCCGCTGCTGCGGCTGCTGGCCGCGCTGGACGCTCCCGGGGACGCTCCCGGGGACGCTCCCGGGGACGCTCATGGGGACGCGGTCGAGATCGAGCTCTGCCTGGCGCTTCCCAGCGGCCTGCGGCGCCGGGACCCCGGCCTGGCCCGCGCCGTCGAGGCCCTCGAGGCCCGCGGCGGCCGGGTGGTCGAGGTGGCGCGGAAGGCGCTGGGGTGCCTCTACAACGCGGCGGCCGGACAGGCCTCCGGCGAGCTGCTGGTCTTCCTGCGCGACGACATCCACCGCCCCGTCCCGGGCTTCGCCCGGCAGCTGGCGGCCGGCTTCGCCGCCTCGCCGGCGGCGGCGCTGGCGCCGACCGGCGTCCGCATCGAGGAGGGAATCGCCCGCCGCGTGGTCGTCCCCATGGGCGGCGACAGCGCGCTGGGCTTCTTCGAACGCCGGGCGCTCTGCGGTGAGCTTCTGGCCGTGCGCGCCGCGGCCTTCCGCGAGACCGGCGGCTTCTCGGAGCAGCACGGCGTCGGCGGGCTGATGCAGAACCTGGCGATGCGCCTGCTGGCCGCCGGCCGGACACTGGAGGCCCTGCCGCTGCCGCTCTACGAGGAGGAGCCGGACCGCTCGCGCTGGCAGCTGGACGAGGAGAGTGCGCAGTACCTGGCCTCGATGACGCTGATCGATCAGGCGCCGCTGCCGCTGCGCAAGATTCTGCTGGGCGCCCGGCTGCAGTCTCCCGCCCCGGGCGCCGCCGGGGCGCGCGGTCCCGGCGTCGGCGTCGGCTTCAGGCCGCTGCAGTCGGACCAGCTGGTCTGGCAGAACTGGTCGACCCCGAACCCCGACGACGAGCGCGCGCGGCTGCGCCTCGGCCTCGACGGCCGCCGGCCGATGCTGGGCGTCTTCGCCCGGCTGGAGGGGATCGGCGAGAGCCTGCCCAGCGTGATCATCGAATGGAAGGGGCGGGCGATCATGAGCAGCCGCATGAGCCCCTACGGCGAGGGCTTCCTGGCGAAGTGGGTTCCCGAGACGGCGCCGCAGTTCGGCGGCGGCACCGTCCATCTCCTGATCCGTGTGCGCTGCGACGGCGAGCCGGACGACCGCCTGCAGCGGCGCCTGCAGATCGCCCCCGGCGCGCCGGGCGTGATCGGCGTGACCAGCCCGCGCCACCAGATCGAGGACTGGCCGGGGGGCGAGCCGCCGGCCGGTCGCGGCGTTTCCGCGAGCGTGCCGCCGCTGCGCAGCGGCATCCTCTGGAAGAACTGGACCATCCCGCACCGCGACGATCTCCAGGCGCGGCTGCACATGGGCCTCGACACCGAGAGCCACCTCTTCGGCTTCTTCGCCCGGATCCAGGCCCCGGCCGACGGGCCGCCCGACCTCTGGATCCGGGCGCGGCAGGGGATCCTCTACAGAGTCTCGATGCGGCCGCTGGCGGGCGGTTTCCACGCCCTCTGGGCGCCCGAGGCGCCGGCCGATCTGACCGGGAAGAACCTCCTGGCGCAGGTGATCCTGCCGAGCGGAGAGCCCTCGGGGCAGCAGCGCCTGGCGATCATCCCCGGCCCCCCGGGCATCCTCGGCGTCACCAGCCGCCGCGGCATCGGCGACTGGCCCGACGCCCTGCCGCCGGCGTCGATCACCGGAACCGGGTGAGGGGAAGCGGCGCTATCGCTGCACCACCGGCTCCCAATCAGCAGCCTCGTCGCTCCAGCCGCCCGGAGTCGAGGACTCGTCGCTTTCGGCCTCGTCGAGATCGGCGAAGAGCCAGGGGTAGGTCTCCCGCGCCGACGGGCGCCGACGGAGCATCCGGCGCATGCCGGCCTCTTCGCCGTCCTGTCGATGCAGGCGATACAGGAGCGCCGAGGCGAGGTCGCCGGTTTCCTCCTGCCGCGAGGCGACCTTGAGCTGCTGCCTCGCTTGCCGCCGGCGCCCCTCGTCGGTGAGGAGCAAGCGGCCGAACAGGCGGCGGAAACCATCCTTCTCCTCCGACGAACCAAGAGTTGCGGAATCCTCCAGGAGGCCGGAGACCCGGCGCATCTCACCCTGGACGAGCCGCACCTCCACCAGGGCCGCCTCCATGCGGCCGTCCGAGGAGCCCCGCGCGACCGCTGCCTCCAGAACGGTGGCCGCGTCGTCCAGGATATTGCCGTGCTTGTGGTGGAGCGGAAAGGTCAGCGGCATACCTTTACAAGACAGACCCACGGCAGCCTTCGCCGCGTCAAGCGCATAGTGCTGCGAAAAGCGACGAGCGACTGGAAGCAGTTGGGAACAGACCGCCGCCTTTCGATAGTGGAAGGCCGCCGACACCTTGTCGCCCTGCTCCCACTCTATCCGGGCCAAGAGATGCTCCAACGCGCAGTTGTCGGGATCGCAAGCCCGAGCAGCCTCAACGAGGGGGCTCCAACGCCCCATATCTTGCGCGTGAGGCGCGAGCGCGAAGCTGGCCAGGACATCCATGACGAAGTCGATGCGTTGACGCGGACTCGCTTCATGCAGGCCACGCCGGCGCTCGGAGAGGCTCTGATAAAGGAGTTCTCGTAGTTCCATTTCTTCGAAAATCTTTGCGATCGGCTGAAGAGTCGCCCCACTTAAGGTTTCGGCAAAATTGCTAAAAACACTCCCCCCAGGACCGACTATTTCTTTGCAATACGCCATAAGAACGATATCCAGGAGCGCAATCTGTATATCCGTATACTTCGACGTATCGAAGTAATCATCTTTTGATTTTACGGTTTCAAACTCGCCTCTCAACTCGTCGATCGTTTCCGAATCATCGGAAAACACGATAAATTTTTCGTTCCCGCCAACCGCTTGCCGTCGTCGGATGAATTCGGCATGTAGGATCGTCGGACGATACTTGTTCAACGCCACCCAACGGAAGCGAGGCCAGAGGACATCGCCCCGCCGAATGTGCAAAGCGACCGCCTCCTCACCCTGCATCAGTCGCGAGAGTTTGGCGATCTCCTCCATCAATTCCGGCCGAAACCCGATTCTGTGGAAGCATTGCCAGAGTTCGTGGCGCACCGCCTCGTAACTCTCGTCCGCGAAGACATAGGGTCTGGTACCGGCGACCAGAAAACCGTTGGCGTCTTCACACTGAGAAATCAGCTCATTTATCGGAAATCTGGGTGATTGCGGCACTCGGATAAGAGTTCGCCGAAGTGATCGAAACTGACGAGCCTCCAAATTTTTCTTGAGAAAATCATCGGTAAATAGATCTGAATAATTATTGATCTCATAATCTCTACGCTCTATCCGGCCCCAATGGTAGCGAACGGACAGGCCCGTCTTCTCGGCTATCCGCATTGCATTGACCAGGGTGTTGAGACGCCCGCCGAGTCGGTCCCCTCGATGCGCAACGATCAGCTTGTTCATCTTACCTCGATCTACGGCCAGAAAGCCCCTACCCGCGAAGCCCGTCAAGGTTGGCGAGGAACCAGTCGTAGTACTGCGCCAAGCCCTCGTCCAGGGAGGTCGGCGCGCTCCAGCCGGCGGCCGAGAGACGCGAGACGTCGAGCAGCTTGCGGGGCGCCCCGTCCGGCTTGCCGGTGTCGAAGGCGAGGCGCCCCCGGAAGCCCACGACCCCGGCGATCTTCGCCGCGAAGTCGGCGATGGCGATGTCGCTGCCGGTGCCGACGTTGACGGGCGGCTCGTCGGAATAGCGCCGCATCAGGAAGACCGCCGCGTCGGCCAGGTCGTCGACCCAGAGAAACTCCCGCCGCGGCCGGCCGGAGCCCCAGACCACTACCTCCTCGGCGCCGCTCTCCCTGGCCTCGTGGAAGCGACGCAGCAGTGCGGCCGGCACATGGCTTTCAGTCGGATGGAAATTGTCGCCGGGGCCGTAGAGATTGGTCGGCATGCAGGAGACGAAGTCGCGGCCGTGCTGGCGGCGGTAGGCCTGGCAGAGCTTGAGCCCGGCGATCTTGGCCATGGCGTACCACTGGTTCGTCGGCTCCAGCGGCCCGGTCAACAAGGCCTCCTCCGTCATCGGCTGGGCGGCGTCGCGCGGATAGATGCAGGAGGAGCCGAGGAACAGCAGCTTCTCGACCGCGGTCCGGTGAGCGGCCTCGACCACGTTCGTGGCGATCGCCAGGTTGTCGTAGAGAAAGTCGGCCGGACGGCTGTCGTTGGCCTGGATGCCGCCGACCCGGGCGGCGGCGAGGAAAACCGCCTGGGGCCGCCACTCGGCCATCCACTGCTCGACCTCGGCCTGACGACGGAGATCCAGCTCGTCGCGCCCAGCGACCAGCAGTTCGCAGCCCTCCCGCGCCAGGCGCCGCAGGATCGCCGCGCCGACCATGCCGCGATGGCCCGCCACCCAGACCCGCTTGCCCTTCAGTTCGTAGGCCACCGGCATCACTCAGGCCTCTGTCGAACGGCGGGTCGCCGCGGCCCGGCGGGCCGCGTCCCCGGCAGCCTCCACCCGCATCTGCGCCAGGTCGCTCGCCACCATCTCGGCCACGAGCCGGTCGAAGGGCGTGGTATGGCGCCAGCCGAGCCGCTCGCGCGCCTTGGCCGGATCGCCGAGCAGCAGGTCGACCTCCGTCGGCCGGAAGTAACGCGGATCGACCGCCACCAGCACCTCGCCGCTGCGCGCGTCGACGCCCTGTTCCTCGACGCCCTTGCCGCGCCACTCGACCTGCCGGCCCACCTCTGCAAAGGCGAGTTCGACGAATTCGCGGACGCTGTGCGCCTCGCCGCTGGCCAGCACGTAGTCGTCCGGCGCCTCCTGCTGCAGCATCCGCCACATGCCCTCGACGTAGTCGCGCGCGTGGCCCCAGTCCCGCACCGCGTCGAGGTTACCGAGATAGAGCCGCTGCTGCAGCCCCACCTCGATGGCGGCCACGGCGCGGGTGATCTTGCGGGTCACGAAGGTCTCGCCGCGGATCGGGCTCTCGTGGTTGAAGAGGATGCCGTTGGAGGCGTGGAAGCCGTAGGCCTCGCGATAGTTCACCGTGATCCAGAAGGCGTAGAGCTTGGCCGCGGCATAGGGGCTGCGGGGATGAAAGGGCGTGGTCTCGCGCTGCGGCGTCTCCACCGCCTGGCCGTAGAGTTCCGAAGTCGAGGCCTGGTAGAAGCGCAGCCTGTCCCCGAGCCCCAGGATGCGGATGGCCTCCAGCAGCCGCAGCGTGCCGAGCGCGTCGGCGTTGGCGGTGTACTCCGGCGTCTCGAAGCTGACCTTCACGTGGCTCTGGGCCGCGAGGTTATAGACCTCGTCCGGCTGCACCTCCTGCACCAGGCGGATCAGGTTGGTGGCGTCGGTCAGGTCGCCGTAGTGCAGGAAGAAGCGCTCGCCGCCGGGATTGTAGGGATCGTGGAAGAGGTGGTCGACGCGCTCGGTGTTGAAGGAGGAGGAGCGACGCTTGACGCCATGCACCAGGTAGCCCTTGTCCAGCAGCAGCTCGGCCAGATAGGCGCCGTCCTGCCCCGTCACGCCGGTGATGAGTGCTGTTTTCGTGCGTTCCGCCGTCATGCAAATCCTCTGTGCCCCCTACTTTCGCGCTTCGACGTTGAGGCTCAGCAGGCGGCCGTTGTCCTTGTCCATGTGCGGATAGTAGGCCTGGGAGAAGTCGTCCACCTGGGCGTGCTCCGTCCGGCGCCAGTCGAAGCGGGCCACGTCGCGGAAGCCCGCCTCCTCCAGCACCGCCTTCAGGGTCGGGAAGTCGTAGGTGGTGTAGTGGATGTTGTAGACGTAGTCCTGGCGGCCGTAGAGCGAGCCGACGACGAGCGAGAGGTCGCCGGTCTCGCCGTAGAGCGCGCAGAGCGCCTCGAAGTCCGGCACGGCGATGCGCAGCAGGCCGCCCGGCTTCAGCACGCGCCGCCACTCCCGCAGCACCGCCGGCACCCGCTGGCGGTGGAAGTGCTCCAGGACGTGGCAGTTGTAGATCAGCTCCACGCTCTCGTCGGCGAAGGCCGGCAGGCTGTCGATGCCGCAGACGTAGTCCACGTGGTCGTGGGCGATCACGTCGACATGGACGAAGCCCTCGATGTGGCGTTTGCCGCAGCCCAGGTGCAGCTTCATTCTCCGACCTCTTTCATTGAAAGCTCCGGCTAGCGGCGTTCGACAGCCCAGTCGTCGCGCCCCATCGCCTTCAGGGCAGCCAGCGCCTCGTCGGCGTTCTCGAAGCGACCGACGATGTCGTCGTCGCTGCGCTTGCGGGTCAGGCCACCCGGCATCCCCTCGGGCTCCAGGCCCAGGAAGCCGGCCAGCGCGGCCATGTCCTCCCCCCGCCGCAGGCGGTTGTACTCGACCCGGATCATCTCGCCATCGCACGAGCGCTCCAGCAGTTCGTACTTCTTGCGGTAGTTCTCGCAGTGGGCCTCGAACTCCGCGCGGTCGAAGTAGATCGGCGCGCGCTTAACCTCCTGCTCGCCGCGGACGTTGCCCTGGCCGGTCGCCTTGACCAGCTGGTTCGAGGCGTAGACGGCCAGCAGGTTGTCGCGCCGCAGGACGATCTTGCGATAGACGGGGTCGGCGGCCAGGGCGTCGCGCACCTCGCCCTTGCCGCCCGCCATGTGCTTCAGGCCGATGTGGCGCACCGGCGGCGCCGCGGCGATCACCGCCTCCAGCGTCTCCAGCGGGTGCGCGTTGCGGTATTCGAAGTCGAAGTACTTCTTCGCCACCGGGCCGGCCAGGCGGTCGAGCTCGTCGGGCTTCCAGGGCCCGACCCGGAAGAGAGCCGCGAAGCAGATCACCTCCGGATGCGAGTGCAGTATGGTGCGCAGCCAGCTGGAACCGGTCCGCGGCATAGCGAAGAGAACGAAACGCTGCACTGGCTAACCCCACTCGCATTCTGCTACCGCCCCGGTCCCGCGCCGTGGAGGCGGCGACCGCTCGGGCCGAGGTGAGGATAGCGACGCCGCAGCACCGCCGAAAGGCCCCCTATGGATCGGACCGGCCGCACGCATGTCGTTGCGTGTTGCGCAAGACCCGTGGTCTGTCGATGCTAGGCGAATCGGGCCGTGCCGCCCCTCGACTCTTCCGCCGCCGGGAGGTGTGCGCGGCGACACGAGGACGAGTCTGTGCGCCGCGGTGGTCGCCGCGGGTCGGGAGAGGCAAAATGCGAGCGGTGCAGCTGCGGGAGTTCGAGGACGCGCTGGAGGAGGAACTGCCGGCGGAGGCGGCGGCCGTGCCCTCCATGATGTCGACCGACGAGCGGCGCTTCCTCTACGGCTACACCCGGAAGCACTACCGCGGCGAGGGTCGGATCTTCGACGGCGGCGCCTTCCTCGGCGCTTCGACGCTCTGCTTCGGGACCGGCGTGCGCGACAATGCCGCGGCCGAGCGGATCCGCGGCCGCTGGGCGGCGCCGATCGTCACCTTCGAGCAGGCCCTGGTGCGCAAGAACCTGCAGCGCACCCTCACCAAGCACGGGATCGAACTCCAGGACGGCGAGAGCTTCAAACACGTCTTGCGGGCAAACATCNCCCCGGTTCTCGATTTGGTTCGACTGCGGATCGGTGATATACTGAAAGAAAGATGGGGTGAGGATCCGATCGAGATGCTCTATCTCGACGTCCTCAAGTCGAGGCCTATAATGGATTACGTCTGCGGGATGACCTTCCCCAGGCTAAAGGCCGGTGCGATCGTTCTTCACCAGGACTATTTTTTCGATGGCTTGCCCTATCTGAAGATAAAGCAAGAGTATCTTTCGGACTATTTCACCTACGTGGGGGAAATCAGCTCGATGGCGGTATTCAAGCTCGCAGCGCCGGTACCGGCCGACCTCCTGGCGACCGACGTGGCCAGAGACCTCGAGCTGGCGACACGCGTCCGCCTGCTGGACGCCGCCCGCGACCGTACTCTCGATCCCGACCGCCGCTTCCTGGTCGAGCTCTCCAAGGTGCACGTGATCGCCGCCGCCGGCCGCCGCGACGAGGCGGAGGCACTCTGGCACAGCCTGGGCGAGGCCTTCCCCGAGCAGCGCGCGTCTTCGACCCGCCGCATGCGCAAGGCCTTCGACAAGATCGCGATGTCGCTGCAGGCCGAGCGATAGGTGAGCCTCACCGACGACAGGTTCCCGGCGCACCCGGCGGACGACGCGATCGCGGCCATGCAGCGCTTCGTCGTCGTCTCCCTGCAGCGCACCGGCTCCACCTGGCTGGTGGAGATGCTGGACAGCCATCCGCAGATCGGCTGCCACGACGAGCTGCTGCGCCGCATGGTGCCGCCGGAGTTGCCGGTGGTGGCGCTGCTCGATCCGCGCTATCGCGACCTGGATTACCGCTTCGACCATTGGCGTGCCTACGTCGACGACGCCCTGGCCGTCACCGGCAAGCCCATCGCCGGCTTCAAGCTGATGGCCGCGCAGCACGACGAGGCCCTGGCCGAGATCCTGGCCGACCCGGCCTGGCGGGTCGTCACGCTGGACCGACCCAACGTGCTGGCGGCCTGGTCCTCGCACCTGATCGTCAAGGCGACGGGCCAGTCGATCCTGCGCGAGGGAGAGGCGGCGCTGGCGCACCGCCCTCGCTTCGAGTCCGAGGCCTTCGCGCAGTTCTGCCGGATGCGGGCCAAGCGCTGGACCCGGGTGCAGGAACTGCTGAAAGGGCGGGAGCATCTGGCGCTGACCTACCCCGAACTGCGCCAGGCCGAGACCTGGCCGCGGCTGCTCGCCTTCCTCGGCGCCGACCCGGCGGTGCCGCTCTCGACCGACATGCGCAAGCGCAACGACGACGACATCTTCGAACGCTTCGCCAATCCGGAAGAGATCGACGCGCCGGAGGCCTGGCGGCGGGAGTAGACCGGCGCTCGGCACGGAAGCGAGAGTGGGGCGAACGCCCTTGACCCCTTGGCGGGGCCTCGCCACCCTCGCCCTCCAGCACGCCAGGAAGCAGCATGTCCGACCATCGCAAGACCACTTCGGGCACAGGCCCCGCAGTCGATGGGCCGGCCGACGGGCCGGTGGAAGGCCAGCGGGAAGCCGTCGAAAGCCTGCGCAAGAGGGTGCAGGCCCTCCAGACCAAGCTGGCGCAGCAGTCCGCCTCGCATCGGGAAACGCTCGACGCCCATCGAGAGCGAGCCCAGACCCGGCAGCAGGCGCTCCAGGCGAAGCTCGAGACGCTGCGGCGGGAAAAGGAGGCGCTGGCGAAGAAGGGGGCGATCCTCGCCACCGGCGAGGACCTCGCGCAGACCGACGGCTGGCGGCCGGTGGCGGCGCCCGCCGCCCCCTTCGTCCTCGGCCGGCGCGAGCGCATCAAGGTGCTCTACCTGAACAGCAAGGGCCGCATCGCCGGCCATCTCAGCCGGGCGCTGATGCTGCACGAGGGGATCGAGGCCGAGTGCTACAACGCACCGACCCCGCCGCGCCGCTTCATCGTCGACCCGCACGAGGTCAGCGTGCACGGCCTCTTCTCTCAAGGGGAGTGGCGCAGCTTCCTGGAGTGGGCGGTGACGCACTACGACATCGTCCACTCCTTCACGCTGCCCTTCGTCCCGGCGCTCGCCGCCTGCCACGACTGGCTGACCGAGACGCTGGGGCGGCGCCACGTCTGGACCTGCATCGGGCTGGTGCACCACTACCTGAAGCGCGAGGACGTGCTGCCGCTGTCCTTCTACGCCGACGACCTGACCCAGCCGCACCGCGGCCTGGGCGACGAGCCCGGCCCGCACCGCTTCCCCGGCCGCAGCTTCCGCTTCCGCGAGAGCCACATCGAGACCGACCCCCACGTGGTCTTCTACTCCTCGCCCGAGAAGGGCGCCTACTTCCGCGGCAAGGACGTCTTCTGGCTGCCCTGCATCCGCGATCCCGCTGTCTACGCCCCCGGGCCGCCGGCCTCGAGCGACCCGGACGGCCGGGTGCGGATCTTCGTGCCGGAGCATCGCGGCGCCCGCTGGAAGGGGCTGAAGGAGATCCTGCAGGTGCTGGAGGGCTGCGAGCGCAAGGGCATGCCGATCCGGGTGATCACCTCCGACCAGGCCGGGACGGTGCTGCCGCAGCTGCCCCCGCCGCCGTCGGACGCGGCGCCGGGCAAGCGCCGCGCCTACCCCGTGCCGACCCACCTCATGCCCGAGCTCTTCCGCAGCGTCGACCTGGTGATCGACCAGGCGGTCATGGGCAGCTACGGCAACACCGGCATCGAGGCCATGTTCTGCGGCAAGCCGGTGCTGGGGCAGAAGCGCTATCCCGAGATCGCCGAAGCGCCGGTGGTCCCGATCGAGATCGACACGCTGGAGGCGGTGCTGGCCGACCTGCTGCAGCGGCGCGGCGAGTGGGCGGCGATCGGCGCCGCCGGACGGGACTACGCCCTGCGCACCCACGGGCCGGCGCCGGTCGCCCGCATCGCCGCCGATGTCTACCGCCGCCTCATGGACGAGCAGCGCCACTGACCGCCGGGGCGGGCGCCGGCGCCAGGGCCGCCTGGAAGCGCGGGTCGTAGCCGAAGCGCTCGAAATCGGCTGCGAAGCGCTCGCGCACCAGGCGCTTGCTGGCGCGGTCGTAGTGGCGGCGCAGCAGCGCCCGGGCGCCGGTGCCGTGGCCGTCGCGCACGCCGTAGAAGGACAGCAGCCCGCCGCCGAGCAGGCCCTCGAGGCGGCCGAGATCCGCCTCGAGGCTCTCCACCCGGCCGATCAGGGCGTAGTCGACGCGGTCGATCAGCAGCTGCCGGACCTGCGGCCGCCAGTGCCGGTCCATTCCGTAGTCCTCCTGCTCGACGACCCGCCGCACGAAGAGCGGGAAAGGCAGGTCCCGCGGCCGTGTCTGCGGGTCGAAGCCCAGCGCCTCCAGGCGCCGGGCGCGCTCCTTCCCCGGGCGGGCGATCTTGTCGAGGTAGGCCGAGAGCAGGCGCGTGTAGGGATTGCGCACGAAGGCGAACTTCGGCACGGCCGGGTCGCCCAGCAGCGCCCGCACCCGCGCGGGTCCGAGCTGCGTCGGACCGGCCAGCGGCGACCCTTCCCGGGCATGCACCCGTCGGGGCTGGTAGGCGGCGTCGCCCAGCTCCATGCGCTGCAGCGTCAGCTTCAGCGTGGAGCAGGCGGCCTTGGGCACCGAGAGGTAGACGTAGCCGAAGCGCGGCGAGTAGTGGAAGGCATCCTCGAAATGACGCAGCGGCATGACCGCGGTGAAGGGCTCGAAGCCCGCAGCCGCGTCGGGGCTGCGGGCGGGGCGGCGGGCGAGGCGGCGGGCGAGGCGGCGGGCGAGGCTGCCTCCGCCGCCGAGATCGAGGCCGGAGAGCTTCATCCTCGTCCCCTCCCGCCGACGACGCGCCGGACGGCCGCGCGAAGCGCCTCGGCGAGGATGTAGAGGTCGAGCCGCAGCGACCAGTGCTCGACGTACCAGAGATCAAGCTCCAGGCGCTGCTGGCGCGAGGCGGTCTCCGCCCGGTTGATCTGCGCCCAGCCGACCAGGCCCGGCCGCACGGCATTGCGCCGCCGCAATGCCGCACCGCCGTGCGCCGCCTCGGCGCGGCTCAGCGGTCGCGGCCCGACCAGGCTCATGTCGCCGAGCAGAACATTGAGCAGCTGCGGCAGCTGCCGCAGCGGCGTCGGCGCCCGCAGGGTGAGCAGGCGAAAGGGGCGCCCGCCGCGGCCGACCGCCGGACTGCGCTCCAACAGGACCGGGGCCAGGATCAGCAACGGCAGCGCCAGCACGACCAGCAGCGGCACCGTGAGCAGCAGATCGAGCGACCGCTTCGCCGCCAGCGCCACCGGCGCGGGCGGCGGCGGGCCGAAGCCGACCGGCGCGCCCACGGCGCTCACCCCCTCGCCCTCCTCCGCCTCACAGCAGCAGCAGGGCGCGGGAGATCACGGTGACGCGGAACAACACCTCCAGCAGTTCCTGGGCGAAGACCCAGCCCTTGAAGTCGATGCGCGGCGGCACGATCACCTCGTCGCCGGCGCGCACGACCGTGCTCGGGCTCACCACCTCCACCTGGCCGTTGTTGCGGCGCAGGATCACCTGGCTGCCGTCGCCGCGGTCGGTGCGGCCGCCGGCGCGGGCGACGTAGTGGGAGGCCGGCCGGCCGCTCTCGAAGGCCAGGGCCTGCGGCGCCATGACCTCGCCCGAGACGGCGACCACGCCGCGGCGCTCCGGCACCACGATCTCGTCGCCGTCCTCCAGCCGCAGATCGACGAAGCGGCCGTTCGAGTCCACCACCACCACCGTCCCGTCCGGCTCCACCTGGCGCGCCCGGTCGATGTAGCTCATCACCATCTGCGCCTCGGTCTGGCGGATCTGCGCCTCGCCCTGCAGGTCGATGGTGGAACTGACCAGCGAGCGCTCCAGCCGGTCGAGCGCCGCGTCCAGCGAGGCCTTCTGCTGCCGCGCGACGCTGACCCGGCGGAGGTGTACCGAGGCCACCTCGGCCAGCTCCGGGTCGACCTCGATGTAGTCCATCAGCTGCAGCAGCGTGGCGTCGCGCGCGGCGACGAAGGTCGAGGGACCGACATGGGCGCCGCTGACCTCCACCATGATGGTGTCGGCCGCCTCGTCGGCGCCGAAGATCACCCGGTCCTGGTCGCGCAGCTCCCAGCCGGCGAAGGCGGCGAGCGGCAGGTAGTCCGAGCGCGGCAGGCCGCCGCGGCTGCCCGTCACCCGGGCATGGGTCGCCTTGGGCAGAGGACGGGCCAGACGGATCAGCTCGCTGCCCAGCATCGGACCGTCGGTGGGAAACTCGAAGCGGTAGTCGTTGCGGATGTCGCCTTCCACCATGACCGTGCTGCGCTGCTCGCCGACCAGGATGGTGTCGCCCTCCTGGAAGTTCAGGCGCGGCAGGCGCCCCGCCAGCAGGAAGTCGTAGAGGTCGGCCTGGGCCACGACACGGTCGTTGCGCAGGATGGTGACGTCGCGGTAGCTGCCGCGGTTGGGATCGATGCCGCCGGCCTTGGCCAGGAAGTCGATCACCGACTCCGAGGGCGCGCCGGGAAAACGCCCGGGCCGGGCCACGTAGCCGGTGACGAAGACGCCGATCGCCCGGGCGCTGGCCAGCGTGGCGTAGACGCCGACGTTCTCGCGATAGACCGAGCGCACCCGGCGCTCCACGTGCTGCGAGAGCTGGCCGCTGCTGACCCCGGCCACCTCGACCGGGCCGATGCCGGGCAGGAAGATGTTGCCCTGGGGGTCGACCGCGGTGGTCACCTCCATCTCGATCGAGCCCCAGGTGCTGACCAGGATCTGGTCGCCGATGTCGACGCGGTAATCGGGATGCGGCCCCTGCCCGCCGGCCATCGCCGGCGACTCGAAGAGGCTGGCGCCGAAGGGCGGCAGCTGCCCAAGGAAGGGATCGGCCGGCCGCTCCGGCACCACCACCTGCGGCCAGCGGCCCGGCTGCGGCCCCGGCTCGACCTCCTCCACGCCATAGAAGGGCTGCTCCGGCATCTGCTGCTGTTGCGGCTGCTGGGCGCCGGGCGGCAGCGGCGCGCGCGGCATGTCGACGGCGCGCGAGGTCACCGGCTGCCCCGCCTGCGCCAGGGCTTCCCCCGCCGGCGCGAAGAGGAGGAGAAACAGGCCGAGTAGTATGGTCAGCTTGCGCACGGGTCTGCGTCCTCGGCTGGTCGTCAGTTCATCAGGTGGTCTTGGATGCCGGTCACGATCAGCCGGCCGATCAGGAAGGTCAGCAGCGAGGCCAGCAGCACGAGGCCGACGTTCTCCAGCCGCTTCGGATAGAGCGCGACCTCGGCCTCGTGCGGGGCGACGATCGTGACGAGATAGGTCTGCTGCCGCTGCGCCTCGATCCGTGCGCCCTCCAGCGAGGTGATGGCCGAGATGTACTCCTGGTGCGCCAGCTCGCGCTCCAGGGTCAGCAGCTCGTAGTCGTTCAGCACGTTGGCGTAGCGGCGGTCGCCGTCGCCGACGCCGCCGGTCAGGCGCCGTTCCTCCGCGCGTATCTGCTCCTCCAGCCCGCCGAGCCGATTGCGCAGGGCGGTGACCTGCAGGCTGTTGGGTTCCATGTAGGCGCGCATCTCGCCGAGCTGGGCCGAGACCTCGGCGTATTCCGCTTCCAGACCGGAGATGATCGAGAGGATCGCCCCGGAGCGCTGCTCCGGATCCAGCTCCTGGTTGGCCAGGCGGAAGCGGAGCAGTTCGCTGCGGGCGTCGGCCATGCGCTGCTCTGCGCGATCCACCTCGGCGCGCGCCAGCCGCAGCGTGTCCGCCTCGGCGCGGGCGTTGAAGGCGTTGACGAGCCGCTCGCTGACGTCGTTCAGGGCATCCAGGATCGCTCGCGAGTCCTCCGGCCTGTAGGTGCGCACGCCGATGGTGATGATGCCGTTGGCCTCGTTGTAGACCACCTCCACCCGCTTGCGGTAGTGCGCGACCAGATCCTCGAAGGAGGCATCGGGCGCCAGGCGGGACAGCCGATCCCCGCCCTCGCGGCTGAATATCTCGCGCAGATCGACCCGCTGCATCAGCTGCAGCACGGCATCGTGCGAAGTGGCGAACTCGGAAATGCTGTCGGCCTCGATCGAGGCGCTGCCGAGCTGAATGCCGCCGATCGCCGAACTCATCAGCGAGGGCGCCGCCGCCGCACCGGGCGAGCGCACCGAAATGCGGGTCTCGGTGTAGTAGAGGTCGCTCGCCACCATGCCGTAGTACCAGGCACCCAGCGCCGTCGGCAGGACCACCACCAGCAGCAGCGGCAGGATGGCCCAGAGGCGCGCGAAGCGGCCATGGCGCGCACCGGCACCGCGCTGCGCGCCGAAGTAGTCTTCCGGGCGCGCCGCGAGAGCCGCACCCTCGCCGGCCGTCTCGTCGGACTCCTCCTCGTCGCGGCGCCGCCGGGCGCGCCGCTTGCCGCCCCGGCCGCGGCGCTTGGGCGGCGGATACTCGCTGGTGTCATCGGCGGCCAAGGGATCGTCGTCGAAGATGTCCTCGTCGGGCGCGGGCTCCGCGGCGTCGGCCCCGCGCTGCTCGGCCCCGCCTTCCTCGGTCTCGGCCCAGCGCCGCCGCTCGGCGCGCTCCCGCCGACGCTCCAGACGCTTGCGCTTGGCGTGCCGCGGCCGCTCCGCCTCGCCGCCGGCCTCGGGGCCCTCGGGCGTCGTGTCGGCCGCCGGCTGTTCCGGCTGCTCCGGGTCGGTCCCGTCGGGCCGGAGCCTGGAGATGTTGTCCGCTGCTCGGGTCATGTTCTTCGCCTAGAGTTCCCGGTAGAGCCGCAGCGCTTCTTCGACGTCGTCGTAGCGCTGCAGCTTTCCCTCGTTCAGCAGAAAGACCGTCTCGCAGGTCTTACGAATGCTCGATTCGTTGTGCGACACCAGGATCAGCGTCGCGCGCCGTCGCAACTCCTGGAAGGCCGCCGCGAATCGCCGCTTGAAGCGCGAATCGCCGACACCGGGCAGTTCGTCGACCAGGTAGCACTCGAAACGCACGAAGAGCGACATGCCCGTTGCCAGCCGCGCGCGCATGCCGGAGGAGTAGGTGTAGACCGGCATCCTCATATAGTTCCCCAGTTCGGAGAAATCCTGGACGAAGGCGACCGCCTCGCGCCAGTCGACGCCGTAGATGCGCGAGATGAAGCGGATGTTGTCGATCCCGCTCATGCTGCCCTGGAAGCCGCCGCCGAACCCCATGGGCCAGGAGAGCCGGACCGTCGAGCGCACCCGGCCGCGGTTCGGCGCCTCGGCGCGAGCGATGATGCGCAGCAGCGTCGACTTGCCGGCGCCGTTGCGGCCGAGGATGCCGACGTTGCGGTCGGTGGGGATGTCCTCGTTGATGTCCCGCAGCACGTAGTGCCGCCCGTGGGTGGTGCGGTAGTACTTGGTGACGCCCTCGAGCCGGATCACTTCTCTTTCCTCCGGTCGCGGAACATGCGCTCGAACAACAGCCCGAGGAAGGCGGAGCCCAGCACCCACCAGGCGACGTAGCCGTAGCTCACCCGATAGGGCTCGACCTGGGCGAAGTAGGCGGCGCGCATCAGTTCGATGACGTGCAGCACCGGGTTCCAGACCAGGATGTCCTGCGCGCTCATCGGCAGCTGCTTGAGCGTGAAGAAGACGCCGGAGGTCCAGAGCATCAGGCGCCAGAAGGGCCGCATGAAGTGATCGACCCAGGGGAAGTTCATGGTCAGCGCCGCCTGCAGGGTGCCCACCCCGGCGCCGAGCAGCACCACGACGAAGAGCGTCAGGAGCAGCATCAGCGGGTCGGCGGGCGGCGAGGCGAAGCCCAGCAGCACCCCGCCGCCGACGATCACGACGAAGACCGTGATGAAGGTGGCCCCCTCCAGCAGCAGCCGGGCGGCCATCAGATCGAAGGGGGTGACCTGCGGATAGAGCAGCAGCCCGCGGTTCGATTCGACCGCACTGGTCATGCGCCCGGCGATGTTGCGCAGGGAGAGATAGATGATGATTCCGGTGGCCAGGAAGGGCAGGAACTCCATGCCCTGCGGCGGCGAGCGTCGACCCAGCGCCAGGTAGCCGAGCGTGAAGACGCCGACCAGCAGCAGCGGCTCCACCAGCGCCCAGAGCGGGCCGATGTTGGAGCGCCCGAAGCGCGCCTGCATCTCGCGCAGGATCAGCGCGTAGAGGACGCGCCGCTGCACCGTGAAGCTGCGTCCGAAATCCCGGAAATCCCTCGCCAGGCTCATCGGCACCTACCTTCGCGCCGCCGCCGTCACCCCGCGTAGGCCCCGACCAGCGGCCGCACGAGAACCCAGCCCTCCTCGCCGCGGCAGGCGATCCGTCGCTCGCCCGCGCCGCCGGCGGCGCCCCGCTCGAGGGAAACGCGCTTGCACAGGCGTCCGCGCGCCGAGACGTACTCGCGCTCGATCAGGGCGATGTAGAGGATGCCGCCCCGCTGGTCGTCGATCACGGCCTGCGCGCCGGGCGACTCCTCGGCGACGAACCGCAGCAGCTCGGCCTGCCCCGGCGCCGCCACGACCGGCGCGGCCGCGGCCGGCACCGCCGCCGGTTCCGGCCCCGCAGGCGGACCGCCGAAGGTCTCGCAGGCGGCCAGGAGGCCGCAGCAGGAAAGGAGAACGGCCACTCGGCCAAGGAAGGTCACGCTGCCATCGCTCCCGCTCTTGGCGGCCCGGACGCTCCGATACCGCCGCTCCCTGCTTCGCCCGGCGACTCGACCGCTCCGCGCCGAGGTGCGAGACGCGGCTTACCCGGAGGCGCCGCGAACGGCCGGACCATAGGCGCGTGCCCGACTTATTGTCAACCAGGTTGACGATTATCGACCCTGGCGGCAGTCGCGCGCACGGGCCGGCGGGCGAAGCTCTCCCTTCTGTCCGGGAGGGTAGGGTGCTACAAGGCGCCCGAGGTGCCGGCGCCGGTGCCGGCTGTTCGAGGAACCCTTCCCGCGTGACCCGCCAGACCGTCGCCATCCGCTCGCCCGGCATCTGGAAGCTGCGCCGCGACGTGGCGGCACTCACCGGCCTGGAGCCGCAGCGTTACCACCTCCGGCCGCCCGAAGGAACCGCCTGCCTGCTCGGCTGGGGCCATCGCCCCAGCGCGGACCCGGTGCGCCGCGCCGCCGCGGCGCGGCGCCTGCCCTACCTGGGCCTGGAGGACGGCTTTCTGCGCTCCGTGCGGCCGGGCCCCGACGTGCAGCTGGGCTACGTGCTCGACCGCAGCGGCATCTACTACGACGCACGCCAGCCCAGCGACCTGGAGACGCTGCTGCAGGAGGGCGGCTGGGAGGACGAGGCTCTGCTCGCCCGGGCCCGGGAGGGTATGGCGCTGCTGCGCCGCCTGCGGCTGTCGAAGTACAACGACGGCGAGGAGCGCTCGGCCGAGGAACTGGGCCTGGAGGAGCCGCGGCGGCGGCCGCGGGTGCTGGTGATCGACCAGACCGCGGGCGACGCCTCGATCCCCGGCGCGCTCGCCGAGGCCGGCGATTTCGAGGCCATGCTGGCGGCGGCCCTGGCCGAGAACCCGGGCGCGGAGATTCTGGTCAAGGGTCACCCCGAGGTCGCCCTGGGGCGCAAGCGCGGACATCTCGCCGAGCCCGCAGCTGCGGCGGGCCTCCGCTTCCTGGCGGAGCGCATCAACCCCTGGTGCCTGCTGGAACGGGTCGACCGGGTCTATACCGTCAGCAGCGGCCTGGGCTTCGAGGCGCTCTGCGCCGGCCTGCCGGTCACCTGCTTCGGCCTGCCCTTCTATGCCGGCTGGGGCGCGACCGACGACCGCAAGACCTGCCCCCGCCGCAGCCGGCGGCGCGGTGTCGAGGAGATTTTCGCCGCCGCCTACCTGCGCTACAGCCGCTATCTCGATCCCTGGGACCGGCGGCCGATCGCGTTCGAGGAGGCCGCCGAGGCCCTGGCCTTCCTGCGCGACATCCACGAGGAGAACCGCCGCCCGAGCGTGCTGGTCGGCTTCACCCGCTGGAAGCGCCGCACCGTGGCCGCCTTCCTGCGCGGCGACGCCGGCCCGCCGAGCTTCCTGCGCAGCCCCGAGCGCGCCGTCGCGCAGGCCCGCCGGCTCGGCGCCCGACTGCTGGTCTGGAACACCCGCTGTCCCCCCGGCCTGCGCGAGGCCGCGGCGGCGGCCGGCATCACCGCGATCAACGTCGAGGACGGCTTTCTGCGCTCCGTGGGACTGGGCGCCGCCCTGACGCCCGCCGCCTCGCTGGTCTTCGATCCTCTCGGCATCTACTACGACCCCGGCCGGCCGAGCCGGCTGGAGGAGATCGCGAAGAAGACCTCCTTCCCGCCGGAACTGCTGGCGCGGGCGGCCGCTCTCCGCGAAGCCGTCGTCCGCCACGCCGTGACCAAATACAACGTCGGGCAGCGGCGCTCGGAGGCGCTCTTTCCACCGGACCGCCGGGCCGTCTTCGTGCCGGGACAGGTGGAGGACGACGAGTCCATCCGTCTGGGCGCCCCCGGAGTCGGCGGCAACCTCGGCCTGCTGCGGGCGGCGCGCGCGCGCAATCCGGAGGCCTACATCCTCTACAAGCCGCATCCCGACGTTGAGGCCGGCTATCGCCAGGGGGCGCTGGACGAACGCCGGATCCTCGAGTTCGCCGACGCCGTGGTCCGCGACATCGCCATTCCCGACATCCTGGCACAGTGCGACGCGGTCGAGACCATGACCTCGCTGGTGGGCTTCGAGGCGCTGCTGCGCGGTCGCCGGGTGACGGCGCACGGCCTCCCCTTCTACGCGGGCTGGGGCCTCACCGAGGACCTGCAGCCCTGCCCGCGCCGCAGCCGCCGTCTGAGCCTCGACGAGTTGGTGGCGGCCGCCCTGATCCTCTATCCGCGCTACCTCGATCCCGTGTCGGGCCTGCCCTGCCCGCCGGAGTTGGTGGTCTCGCGCCTCGCCGAGGGACGCGGCGGCCGGCGTCGGCGGCGCATCGTCTGGCCGTTGAAGGAGCTGGCCTGGCACCTGCTCGCGGCAGGGCGGCGCCTGCGGAACCGGCGCCTGCAGGCGGGGCGCTGATGCTGATCGCCGTCCTCTGCCTGCTGCTGCTCTTCGCCGGTGCGGCGCTGCTGGAGCGAAGCGTCGTGCCCCGGCCCGCACGCTGGCGCCGGCCGGCCCTCGCCTGGGCCACCCTGGCCGGCTTCTGTATCGCTGGCTATGCCATGCTGCTGGGGCTGACCGGCCGGCCCCTGCTGGCGCTGCTGCTGGCCCTGACCTCGGCCGTGGCGCTGCAGCGGGTCAGCAACGCCAAGTACGCCCTGCTGCGCGAGCCCCTGGTCTTCTCCGACTTCGCGCTGATCCCCCAGGTGCTCCGCCATCCCAGGCTCTACTACGCCGACCTGATGCAGCAGGCGCGGACCTGGCTCCTGGCGCTGCCGGTCATCGCCCTGCTCGGGCTCTGGTTCTGGCTGGAACCGGCGCTGCCCGCGCCGCCCTGGCGCCTCGCCCTGCTCCTGGGCGGCCCGGGCCTGCTCTTCGCCCTGCCCTGGACCCCGCTGCTCGGCCCGGCGCTGCGCCGGGCGGCGGTGCGGGCGCTGCCGGCGCCCGGCGCCCTCGACGCCGTCGAGCGGCTGGGGCTCGGCGCCAGCCTGCTGCTCGCTCTGCTGCGCTGGCTCGACACGCCCCCGTCGGCGGCGCAGGCGCCGCCGCCGCTCCCCGCCGTCCGAAAGGATCGCCCTGCGCCGCTCGTGCTGGCGGTGCAGAGCGAGTCCTTCCTCGACCTGCGGCGGCTGCGCGACGACGCTCCGGACCTGCCGAACCTGGCCCGCGCCCAGGCCCGCGCCCTCGCCTGGGGACCGCTGGGGGTACCGGCGATCGGCGCCTATACCATGCGCACCGAATACGCCTTCCTGACCGCCACGCCCAACCGGGCGATCGGCTTCGACGCCTTCGATCCCTACCTGCGTGCCGACCGCCACCCCCTTCCCGCCCTGCCTGCGGCGCTCGCTATGGCCGGCTGGAAGACTCTCTTCGTCCACCCCCACGTCCCGGAATTCTTCCGACGCCACAAGGTGATGCCCGCGCTCGGCTTCGACCACCTGGTGACCGAGGAAGCCTTCGAGGGCGCCGAGCGCATCGGCCCCTATGTCTCCGACGCGGCGCTGACGACGGAGCTGCTGCGCCGCATGGCCGCGGAACCCGATCCCTGCTTCCTCTTCGCGGTCACCATGGAGAATCACGGCCCCTGGCGCCCCGGTCGCCTGCCCGGCCTGGAGCAGGAGGCCGCGATCTACGGCCAGCACCTGGTGCACGCCGACGCCATGCTGGGCCGGCTGCTGGACGGCCTGGAGGCCAGCGGCCGCCCCTGGATCCTCTGCTTCTTCGGCGACCATCCGCCGATCCTGCGCTCGATCGGCGATCCGGTGCCGGACACGCGCAGCGACTACCTGCTGCTGACCTCCTCCGCCACCGCGGGAGGCCCCGCCCGCGAGATCGACGTCGCCGAACTCGGTGCGCTGCTGCGCCGAGAGGTCGCCGCCCTGAGCTGAGAAGCGACTCGGAACCGTCACCTCGCTGCTGCGAATCCGTCACGCCCCGTCGCTAGCCTGCGCGCGATTCCGCGGCGCGAGAGGAGTCGGCCATGCAGTTGGCGGTGATCGGTGCGGGCTACGTCGGGCTGGTCTCGGCCGCCTGCTTCGCCGAGTTCGGCGTCACGGTCCACTGCCTCGACCGCGACGAAGGGCGAATCGCGACCCTGCGGCGGGGCGACATACCGATCTACGAGCCGGGGCTGCAGGAGTTGGTCCGGCGCAACACCGAGGCCGGGCGCCTGGTCTTCGGCACCGACCTGGCCGCGGCCGTCGGCGCCGCCGACCTGGTGTTCCTCGCGGTCGGCACGCCGCCGCGCCCGGACGACGGCCAGGCGGACCTGAGCCAGGTGGAGACGGCGGCGCTGGCGGTGGCCGAGGCCCTGCGCGGCTACACCGTGGTGGTCACCAAGTCCACCGTCCCCGTCGGCACCGGCCGGCGCCTGCAGGCGCTGATTCGGCAGCGACGCCCCGACGCGGACTTCGACATCGCCTCCAATCCCGAGTTCCTGCGCGAAGGCGCGGCCATCCGCGACTTCCTGAAGCCCGATCGCGTGATCGTCGGCTGCGAGAGCGAGCGCGGCCGCGACCTGCTCTGCCGGCTCTACCGCCCGCTCGAGCGGGCCCGCGCGCCGATCCTCTGCACCGGCCTGGAGACGGCCGAGCTGATCAAGTACGCCGCCAACGCCTTCCTCGCCACCAAGGTGAGCTTCGTCAACGAGATGGCGGACCTCTGCGAGAAGGTGGGGGCCGACGTGCTGACCCTGGCCCGCGGCGTCGGCCTCGACCGCCGCATCGGCCCGAAGTTCCTGCAGCCCGGCCCCGGCTTCGGCGGCTCCTGCTTCCCCAAGGACACCCTGGCGCTGACCGCGACGGCGGCGCGGGCGGGGACGCCCCTGCGGCTGGTGGAGACCGTGGTCGCGGTCAACGAGGCGCGCAAGGCGGCCATGGCGGAGCGCATCCTGCGCCTGCTCGGCCCGCGCGGCGGGGAGACGCGGATCGGCCTGCTCGGCGTCACCTTCAAGGCCGACACCGACGACCTACGCGCCGCGCCCAGCCTGACCATCGTGCCGGCGCTGCAGGCGGCTGGGGTGACGGTGCAGGCCTACGACCCGGCCGGCATGCGCAACGCCGCCGCCCTGCTGCCGGGCGTGGCCTGGTGCGGCGAGGCCTATGCCGCCCTGGAGGGGGCCGACGCCCTGGTGCTGCTGACCGAGTGGAACGAGTTCCGCAGCCTGGACCTGCAGCGTGTCCGCCGCCTGCTGCGGCGCCCGCTGGTCATCGACCTGCGCAACCTCCTGGTCCCCGAAGAAGTCGCCCGCGCCGGCCTCAGCTACCACGGCCTCGGCCGTGGCGCCGTGGCGGCAACCGCCGCCGGCCACAGCGAACGGGACGCTGCCGCCTGAGGAGAACTCTTCCTCGGCACATGCACGTCATCCTGAGCGCAACGAAGGATCTGGAGCCGACCGGAGCTCCAGTTGGCGCGAGATCCTTCGCTGCGCTCAGGATGACGACAGAGGGAAAGCGACCCGTCCTCAGCTTCCGTGGAAGTGGTCGTGGATCTTCTTCGCGACCGTGCCGGAGATGCCCTCCACCGCCTCCAGGTCGGCCAGGCCGGCGCGTTCGACGCCGCGGGCCGAGCCGAAGTGCAGCAGCAGCGCCTTCTTGCGCGCCGGGCCGATGCCGGGAATCTCGTCGAGCGCACTCTTCAGCCGCGCCTTGCCGCGGCCGGCGCGGTGGGTGCCGATGGCGAAGCGGTGCGCCTCGTCGCGCAGGCGCTGGATGTAGTGCAGCAGCGGGTCGGCCGGCTGCAGCAGCAGCGGGGCACGCTCGGGCAGGAAGATGCGCTCGCGCCCGGCGTCGCGCTCCGGACCCTTGGCGACGCCGGCGACGGGGAGGTCCTCGATGCCGAGTTCGGCGAAGACCTCCAGCGCCGCATTGAGCTGGCCGCGGCCGCCGTCGACCAGCACCAGGTCGGGCCAGCCGCCCTCGCTGCGCTCCGGGTCCTCCTTCTGCGCCCGGGTAAAGCGGCGGGTCAGCACCTCGCGCATCATGGCATAGTCGTCGTCGCTGCGGCTCGGCGCGGCCGCCTCCTCTCCCGACAGGCCGCGGATGGCGAAGCGGCGGTAGGCGTTCTTACGGAAGCCCTCGGGGCCGGCGACGATCATGGCGCCGTAGGGATTGCTGCCCTGGGTATGGCTGTTGTCGTAGACCTCGATGCGCTCGGGCGGCTGCTCCAGCCCCAGCAGGTCGGCCAGCTCCCGCAGACGCTTCGCCTGGCTGCTGGTCTCGGCCAGACGGCGCGCCAGGGCTTCCCGGGCGTTGTGCAGGGCGACCTCGACCGGTTTGCGCTTGGGCCCGCGCTGCGGCACCACCAGCTCCACCCGCCGGCCGGCCGCCAGCCCCAGGGCCTCGGCCACCAGCGCCTGCTCCTCGATCGCGGCACTGAGCAGGACCAGGCGCGGCACCGGCTTGCCCTCGTAGAACTGGGCGACGAAGGCGCCCAGCACCTCCGCCTCGGTGAGCGCCCCGTCGTGGCTCGGGAAGTAGGCGCGGTTGCCGTAGTTGCGCCCGGCGCGGAAGAAGAAGACCTGGACGCAGGTCTGGCCGCCGGCCTGGTGCGCGGCGATCACGTCGGCGTCCTCCATGCCCTCGAGGTTCACGTCCTGGTGCGACTGGACGTGGGCCAAGGCGCGGATGCGGTCACGGTAGCGCGCCGCCTGCTCGTAGTCGAGCCGCTCGGCCGCCTGCTGCATGGCCGCCGCCAACTCGGTCTGGACGCGCTGGCTGCGGCCGGCCAAGAAGTCGCGGGCATCGGCCACCAGCCCGGCATAGCCCTTGGCGTCGACGCGGCCGACGCAGGGCGCCGAGCAGCGCTTGATCTGGTAGAGCAGGCAGGGACGGGTGCGGTTGGCGAAGACGGAATCGGAACAGGAGCGCAGCAGGAAGGCCTTCTCCAGCGCGGTCAGGGTACGGTTGACCGCGCCGGCCGAGGCGAAGGGGCCGTAGTAGCCGCCCTCGGCATCCTGGCTGCCGCGGTGCTTCTGGATGCGCGGGAAGTCGTGGCCGCCGCCGATCAGGATGTAAGGGAAGGACTTGTCGTCGCGCAGCAGCACGTTGTAGCGCGGCATGAAGCGCTTGATCAGGTTGCTCTCCAGCAGCAGCGCCTCGACCTCGCTGCCGGTCCCCACCACCTCCAGGCCGACGGTCTCGGCCACCATGCGCTGCAGGCGCCGCGGCAGCTTGCCGACCTGGGTGTAGGTGGCGACGCGCTTCTTCAGGCTGCGCGCCTTGCCGACGTAGAGCACCTCGCCGCGGCGATCGAGCATGCGGTAGACGCCCGGGCCCCCGGGCAGCGTCTTCACCGCCCGCGCCAGCACCTCCGCTCCGCTCGCCAGACCGCCGGCCGCGACCTCCTCGGTCGGCGCCTCGTAGCGCTCGGCCGTCTCGGCCAGGCCGCCCAGCCGCGTCTCTCCCTGCCCGTAGTGCAGCGAGAGCTCGGTGGCCGCGCGCGGTGCACGCTTGCCGCCGGCGCTGGGATCGGGGCGCGGCCGCTTGCGGCGCGTCGCACTCATGCTTGACGAAACCTTACCCGGAGGAGGCGAAGGTCGCCACCGCGGCTCGTGCAGAGCCGTGGCACGCGAGGGATTCCGCGGCTCTCCGCCGCTTTCCACGATTCCTGTGGACAAGTCTGTGTGAATCCCATCGTCCCCTTGCCTCCTCCCAAGAGGAATCAACCGCTTCAAGACTCTGCCCAAAAATTAGGCAATAATCTAACATACTGTTATTAAATGGCTTTTGAACAGTCAATCGTAAAGAAAGCGTCACTGACCAGAATCGCAGCCCGATCGCGAGTCGGTCGCTTCACGGCCTGGGTGCTGTGCACAACTTCCACAGCTCCGGCCAGAGTCAAGCGCCATTCGCATCGCCCGCGGAGGATTGCGCCCAGCCGAGGTGCTGGCCGCCGTCGAGCGCGATCATCTGCCCGGTCACCGAGCGTGCCTGGAGCAGGAAGCGCAGGCAGGCGCGCAGCTCCTCCAGGCCGGGACCGCGCCGCAGCGGCAGCGAGGCCAACTGGCGGGCAAACTGCGCCTCGCTCTGCTTCGGCGCCGGCAGGGTGAAGCCGGGTCCGATGCCGTTGACGCGCACCCGCGGCGCCAGCGCCAGGGCCAGGGTGCGGGTCAGCGTCCAGAGGCCGGACTTGGCCAGGCTGTAGCTGACGAAGTGCGGCGTCAGGTTCCAGACCCGCTGGTCCAGCAGGTTGACGATCAGCCCTTCCGCCCCGGCCGGCAGGGCCTTGGCGAAATCCTGCGACAGCAGGAAGGGCGCCCGCAGGTCCGTCTCCAGGTGGCGGTCCCAGGACTCCCGGGTCGCGTCGTGCCACTCGTCGCGCTCGAAGACCGCGGCGTTGTTGACCAGCACGCCCAGGGGTCCGGCGGCGGCGATCGCCCGCTCCACCAGGCGCGCCGTCTCGGCCTCGCGGCCCAGGTCGGCCTGCAGCGGGCTGGCGCGGCCGCCGGCAGCGGCGATCAGAGCGGCGGTCTCCTCCGCCTCCTCCCGCGAGCGCCCGTAGTGCACCACGACGTGAAAGCCGGCCGCCGCCAGTTCCAGCGCCAGGGCGCGGCCGATCCGCCGGCCGGCGCCCGTCACCAGCGCCGCCGGGGCGTAGGGAGCGGTAGGGGCGAGGCTCACTTCTTCGGCTCGAAGTCCAGGGCGGCCGAGTTGATGCAGTAGCGCAGGCCGGTGGGCTCGGGGCCGTCGTCGAAGACGTGGCCCTGGTGGGCGCCGCACTCGGCGCAGTGCACCTCGGTGCGCGCCATCCAGAGGCTGCGGTCGCTCTTGGTTGCGACGGCCTCCTCCGCCAGCGGCTGCCAGAAGGAGGGCCAGCCGCTGCCGCTCTCGTACTTGTGGGCGCTGGAATAGGCCGGCGTGCCGCAGACGACGCAGCGGTAGACCCCTTCGCGCTTTTCGCCCTCGTACTTGCCCGTGAAGGGGCGCTCGGTCGCCTCCTCCTGCGTCACCTGGTACTGCTCGCGGGTCAGATGGTCGGTGCCGTGGTAGCGGCGCCCCTCGTTTCGGCTCATGGCGGACACCCTCGTCGGCTCTGATGCTCCCAATATCGTGTCGCCGGGCGGCGGCGTACAGCCCCCTCCCACACTCCCCTGGCACGGCGAAAGCGCGACGGCCATACTGTCGGGCAAGGAGAGGTGAAAGGAAGGAGGGAAGCGATGCGCCGCTTCGCAGCGATGGCGACGATCACGGCCGGCCTGACGACCACGGGAGCGGCGGCGGCCGGCGACCCCCAGGCCGGGCTCGAGCTGGCGCGGCAGGCCTGCGCCTTCTGCCACGTCGTGGAAGAGGGCGGGCGCGGCAGCGACGCCGTGCCGAGCTTCCCCTCCATCGCCCGCGAGGCCGGCGACGACATCGAGGCCCTGCGTTCCTTCACGGTGCAGCCGCACCCGCAGATGCCGCAGTTCGCCGAGCTGAGCGAACGGCAGGTGGACGACCTGATCGCCCACTTCCGCAGCCTGGCGGAGTGAGGGCGCTTCTCCGGCTGTTCCCGGCCCGTCCCTTCGCAAAAGCTTCCCTGTTCCCGACAGAGCGAGTTGTGCAAACTGCCGCCATGCCGAGTTCGGACCAAGGCGCAAAGGGCGGGCTCACCAGCCTGCCGAACCTCCTGACCCTCGGGCGCATCGCCGCCATCCCGGTGATCGTGGCGCTGCTGTTCCTCGACGGGGCGGCGGCGCGCTGGGGCGCGCTGGTCCTCTATCTGGCCGCCTGCGCCACCGACTGGCTCGACGGCTGGCTGGCCCGGGCGCGCGGCGAGGTCTCGCCGCTGGGCCGCTTTCTCGATCCCATCGCCGACAAGCTGCTGGTGGCGGCCATCCTCGTCATGCTGATCGCCGCGGGCGACCTGAGGGGCGCCGCGGTGCTGGCCGCCATCGTCATCCTCTGCCGCGAGCTGCTGGTCTCGGGTCTGCGCGAGTACCTGGCGGAGCTGCGGGTCGCGCTGCCCGTCAGCCGCCTCGCCAAGTGGAAGACCACGGTGCAGATGCTGGCCCTGGCGCTGCTGCTGCCGGGTCCGGCGGCCCCCGCCGAGGTCGCCCTGGCCGGCATCCTGCTGCTCTGGCTGGCGGCGGCGCTCACCCTGGTCACGGGCTGGGACTACCTGACCCGCGGGCTGCGTCACATGCTGGGGCACTGAGGTCCGCCGATGGAACTGCCGCGCACGCCCTCCTTCCGCCTCGACGGCCGACGCGCCCTGGTCACCGGCGCCGGGCGCGGCATCGGCCTGGCCGCCGCGGCCGCCCTGGCCGAGGCCGGCGCCGAGGTGCTGCTGACGGCCCGCAGCGCCGGGGAGATCGAGGAAGCGGCCGCAGCCATCCGCGCCGCCGGGGGCAAAGCCGAGGCTGTGACCCTGGACGTCACCGACACCGCCGCCGCCGCGGCCCTGGTGGCCGAGCGCGGCCCCTTCCCCGTGCTGGTCAACAACGCCGGCAGCAACCGGCCGGCCCCGGCGGTGGAGGTCACCGAGGCCGACTACGACGCGGTGATGGACCTCAACCTGCGCGCCGCCTTCTTCCTCGCCGCGCGGGTGGCGGAGGGGCTGATCGCCGCCGGCTCGCCCGGCTCCATCGTCAACCTCTCCTCGCAGATGGGCCACGTCGGCGGTCTCGGCCGCACGGTCTACTGCGCCAGCAAGCACGCGGTCGAGGGCTGGACCAAGGCCATGGCCCTGGAGCTCGGCCCGCACGGCATCCGCGTCAACAGCCTCTGCCCGACCTTCATCGAAACGCCGATGACGCAGCCGATGCTGCAGGACGGGGTCTTCCGCGAGGCGGTGCTGTCGAAGATCGTGCTCGGACGGCTCGGGCGGGTGGAGGACCTGATGGGCGCGGTGGTCTTCCTGGCCTCCGACGCCTCGGCGCTGGTCACCGGCTCGGCCCTGCTGGTCGACGGCGGCTGGACCGCCGCCTGAACCCGGCGCCCGAAAGCCTCAGTAGAGCCGCTCCACCGTGAAGTCGGCGGCCTGCAGCAGCGCCGCCTTGGCCGGTCCCTCCGGGAAGGGCCCCAGCGCCGCGCGCGCTTCCGCGGCATAGGCCCGCGCCCGCTCCTTGACCACCTCCAGCGCGCCGTGGCGGGCCAGCAGCTCCAGCGCCCGCTCCAGGTCGCCATCGCGCTGCTCCCCCTCCTCCAGGCAGCGGCGCCAGAAGGCCCGCTCCGCCTCGTCGCCGGCGGCGAAGGCCAGGATCACCGGCAGGGTCAGCTTGCCCTCCCGGAAGTCGTCGCCCAGGGCCTTGCCGCGGGCCGAGGCCTCGGGGCTGTAGTCCAGCAGGTCGTCGACCAGCTGGAAGGCCATGCCGAGGCTCTCGCCGAAGCGCCGCAGCGACTCGACCTCGGCCGCCGGCCGCTCGGCCACCAGCGCGCCGACCTGGCAGGAGGCGGCGAAGAGCACCGCGGTCTTGGCGCGGATCACCTCCAGGCAGGCGGCCTCGTCGGTCGCCGTGTCGTGCGCCGTCATCAGCTGGTGCACCTCGCCCTCGGCGAGCGTCGCGGCGGTGTCGGCCAGCAGCTTCAGCACCGGCAGCGCGCCGTCGGCCACCATCAGCTGGAAGGCGCGGCTGAAGAGGAAGTCGCCCACCAGCACGCTGGCCTGGTTGCCGAAGATCGCCTTGGCGGTCTCGCGGCCGCGGCGCAGGTCGCTCTCGTCGACCACGTCGTCGTGCAGCAGGGTCGCGGTGTGGATGAACTCGACGCAGGCCGCCAGCGCCAGGGGGCGGTCGTTCTCGACGCCGACCAGCCGGGCGCCTGCCAGGACCAGCAGCGGCCGCAGCCGCTTGCCGCCGGCGGCGACGATGTGCTCGGCGACCTGGGGGATCAGCGGCACGGAGGAGCGCATGTGCTCCAGGATCAGCGCGTTGACCCGCTGCAGGTCCGCGCCGACCAGGTCCAGCAGCGGCTGCAGGCCGGCCGACCGTTCCGCCGTCTTCGCCGGGGCACCGCCCGCCATGGCCCATCCCTCTGCCGGTTGCCGCGCGGCCCGCCTTGCCGCAAGCTCGCGTCCGCCGCGCACAATAGGTCCGGCGGTCGGCGGGTCAAGCGTGAGCGGAGCAACGGCGGAAGGGGGCGGCGTGCGGGAACTGCTGCGGAGCAACGATCTGGTGAAGCTCTCCTGGCTGCAGGCCCTGCTGAGCGAGGCCGGCATCCCCTTCCTGGTGCTCGACGCCCACGCCTCGGTGCTGGAGGGCTCGGCCGCCGCGATCCTGCGCCGCCTGATGGTGACCGAGGAGGACTACCCGCGCGCCCGGCGCCTGCTGCTCGACGCCGGCGAGAGCCCGGGGCCCGAGGACCCCGGCCCCTGGTGAGCGCCGTCCCATGAGCGCCGTCCCGTGACGCCCGCCGAGGCCGGCACCCGCGAATCGGCCCTGCTCGGCGGCCGCGTGCGCCTGCTGCAGCCGGCCCGGGGCTATCGCGCCGCCATCGACCCGCCGCTGCTCGCCGCCGCCGTCCCGGCCCGGCCCGGGGAGCGGCTGCTGGAGCTGGGCTGCGGCAGCGGCGCGGCCGCCCTCTGTCTGCTGGCCCGCGTGCCGGGCTGCCGGGTCACCGGCCTGGAGCTGAACCCCGAGCTGGCCGCACTGGCCCGCCGCAACGCCGCGCTCAACCAGGCGGCCTTCGAGGTGGTCGAGGGCGACCTGCTGGCGCCGCCGCCGGGGCTGGCGGCGCGCTACGACCAGGTGCTGATGAACCCGCCCTTCCTGCCCGCCGCCGCCGCCACGGCCTCCGGCAGCGGCACCCGCGCCGCCGCGAACCTGGAGGGGGCGGCGGCCCTGGCCGACTGGATCGCTGCGGCCCTCGTCCGGCTCGGCCACAACGGCCGCCTCACCCTGATCCACCGCGCCGACCGCCTGGACGAGATCCTGGCGCTGCTGCGCGGGCGCGCCGGCGCGCTCCAGATCCTGCCGCTCTGGCCCGCCGCCGGCCGCCCGGCCAAGCGCGTGCTGGTCAGCGCCCGCAAGGGCCGCCGCACGCCGCCGACCCTGCTGCCCGGCCTGATCCTGCACGAGCCCGACGGCCGCTTCACCGCCGAGGCCGAGGCGGTGCTGCGCGAGGCGGCGGCGCTGGAGGCCTGAGAAGGCGGCGACGCGCGCAAAGCGTCGCCGGGAGAGTTGCATCCCCGCCCCGGCCCCGCCATCTTCCGCCCGGTATCGTCACCGTCTCGTTTTCCGACGGTGCCCGCACGCAGGGGTGCGGGCCGTCCTTGTCCCCGGGAGACACCATGCCCGCCACCCCCTTGCAGACCGACGTCGCGATCGTCGGCGCCGGCCCGGTCGGCCTCTTCGCCGTCTTCGAGTGCGGCATGCTGCGCATGCGCTGCCACGTCATCGACGCGCTGGAGGTGGCCGGCGGGCAGTGCGCCGCGCTCTACCCCGAGAAGCCGATCTACGACATCCCCGGCTATCCGCGCATCGGCGCCGCCGAGCTGATCGAGCGGCTGCAGGAGCAGGCCGCCCCCTTCGCGCCGACCTATCACCTCGACCAGCGGGTCGAGGCGATGACGCGCCGGGGCGAGCGCTGGCGGCTGACCACCTCCAAGGGGCGGGTGATCGAGGCGCGGGCGGTGATCATCGCCGCCGGCGTCGGCGCCTTCGGGCCGAACCGCCCGCCGCTGCAGGACCTCGAGCACTACGAGGGCCGGTCCGTTTTCTACGCCGTGACCAAGCCGGAGAGCTTCCGCGGCCAGCGGGTGGTGATCGCCGGCGGCGGCGATTCCGCGCTCGACTGGTCGATCCTGCTCGCCGAGGTGACCGAGAAGCTCTACGTGATCCACCGCCGCGCCAAATTCCGCGGCGCGCCGGAGTCGGTGGCCCGCCTGCACGCCCTGGCCGAAGCCGGCAAGATCGAGCTGGTGGTGCCCTATCAGCTGCATCGCCTGGAGGGGGACTCGGCCTCGGGCCGTCTCTCGGCCGTGGTGGTGCGCGACCTCGAGGGCGGCGAGCGCCGGCTGGAGGCCGAGGTGCTGCTGCCCTTCTTCGGGCTCTCCATGAACCTCGGCCCGATCGCCGAGTGGGGCCTGGCGCTGCACCGCGGCCAGGTGAGCGTGGAACCGGCGACCTGCGCCACCTCGCTGCCCGGCGTCTTCGCCGTCGGCGACATCGCCGACTATCCGCGCAAGCTCAAGCTGATCCTGACCGGCTTCGCCGAGGCCGCCGCCGCCGCCCACGCCATCCACCCGCTGGTGCACCCCGGCGAGGAGCTGCACTGGGAGTACTCCACGACCAAGGGCGTACCCGCGGCGGAGTGAGGGCCGGGAGCTCGCAATTCGACTTACAGCGTGCTTGCCCCCCTCACCCCAACCCCTCTCCCACCAGGGGAGAGGGGCTCTTGAGCACGAGCCGCTCCCTTCGCGCCCCCTCTCCCCTCGTGGGAGAGGGATGGGGTGAGGGGGCCAGGGGCACCGAGAACTGTCTCGAGCGCCCCCGCCTCAACGGTTGTGGATGCGGTCGTACTGCTGCTGTTCCATGCGCTGCAGCGCCGCATCCGCCTCGCCGCCGCCGCTCCTGCCGCTGCCGCCGCTCTCGCCGCCGCCGCTGGTGATGCTCTCGATCAGCCGATCCAGGAAGCCGCCGCTGTCCGGCGCCCGGGCCTCGCGTGTCTCCGGCTGCGGCTGCGGCACCGGGGCGTGCAGGGGCAGCGGCTGCGGCGGCTGGCCCCCCAGCGCGCGGGTGACGACCGCCCGCCACAGCCGCGCCGGCAGGCCGCCGCCGCTGACCTGTCGCATCGGCGTGCCGTCGTCGTTGCCGAGCCAGACGCCCACCACCAACTCCGCGGTGAAGCCGACGAACCAGGCATCGCGGAACTCCTGCGTGGTGCCGGTCTTGCCGCCGGCCGGGCGGCCCGGGTCGGCGCCGCGGCCGGTGCCCCAGGAGACGCCGGCCTGCAGCATGTCGAGCATGGCGGCATGGGCCGCGGGCGCGATCACCCGGCCCAGCCCCTGGCCCTCGCGGCGGTGCAGGATCTGCCCGCTCGGCGTGGTCAGGCTGCGGATACCGTAGGGCCAGACGCCGTAGCCGCCGTTGGCGAAGGGCGCATAGGCCGCGGTCAGCTCCAGCAGCGTCACCTCGGAAACGCCCAGCGCCAGGCTGGGCAGCGCCTCCATCCTGGAGGAGATGCCGAGCCGGCGGGCGCGTTCGACCGCGGCCTCGGCGCCCTGTTCCTGCAGCAGCTGCACCGCGACGGAGTTGAGGGAGCGGGCGAAGGCCTCGCGCAGCGTCACCTCGCCGTAGAAGCGATCGCCGTAGTTGCGCGGCGACCAGCTGCCGCGCGGCAGCGCCACGGTGATCGGCCCGTCGTGGCGGCGGTCGTCGGGCGCCGCGCCGCGCTCGACCGCCGCCAGGAAGACGAAGGGCTTGAAGGCCGAGCCCGGCTGCCGCAGCGCCTGGACCGCCCGGTTGAACTGGCTGCCGCGGTAGTCGCGGCCACCGACCAGGGCGCGCACCGCCCCGTCAGGCGAGAGGATCACCACCGCCGCCTGGCTCACGCCCGACTCCGCGCCAGCTTCGGCGAGCAGCCGCTCCACCTCCTCCTCGGCGATGCGCTGCAGCCGCGGATCCAGGGTCGTCTCGGCGATCAGGTCGCGGTCGAGGCTGCCCACCAGCCCGTCCACCTGCCCCGCCACCCAGTCGGCGAAGTAGCGGCCGCGGCCCGTCGAGGCCGGTTCCGGCTCACCCCTCTCCTCGGCGACCACCACCGCGTCCTCGGCGCCGATGAAGCCGGCGGAGACCATCGCGGCGAGCACCTGGACGGCGCGGGCGTGCGCCAGGTCCGGATTGCGCGCCGGGTTGTAGCGCGAGGGAGCCCGCAGCAGGCCGGCCAGGGTGGCCGACTCGTAGAGGTCGAGCTCGGTCGCCGGCTTGCCGAAGTAGCGGCGGGCCGCGGCATCCACGCCGTAGGTGCCGGCCCCGAAGTAGACCCGGTTGAGATAGAGCGAGAGGATCTGGTCCTTGCTCAGCTTGCGCTCGAGCCAGAAGGCGAGCAGCAGCTCCTGCACCTTGCGCCCCAGGGTCCGCTCGGGCGTCAGGAAGAGGTTCTTGGCGAGCTGCTGGGTGATGGTGGAGCCGCCCTGGACGACCCGTCCCGCCCGCAGGTTGGCGACGGCGGCGCGGCTCAGGCCGATGGGGTCGAGGCCGAAGTGCGAATAGAAGCGCCGGTCCTCGATCGCCAGCACCGCCTGGGACAGCTGCGGCGGCAGTTCGGCCACCGACAGCGCCGTGCCGTAGAGCTCGCCGTAGGCGGCGATGCGGCCGCCCTCGGCGTCGACCACCTGGAGGCTGGGCTGGCGCGTGTTCTCGGCGATGCGGCGCACGTCCGGCAGGTCGCGCGCGTACCAGGCGACGACCAGGCCCAGGACCAGCACCAGCCAGATGCCGACCGCGGCCGTCCAGGCCAGGCCGCGGCGCCAGCGGCTCCGGCGCGGCACGGGGGTAGACTTCCTGCCGGCGGCGCCGGCCGGCTTGCCGGGAGCCTTGCCGACGCGCGCCTTCGGGGCGGGCGTCTGGCGACGGGCCGGAGCCTTGCGACTCGGGGGGCGGGAGGAGGCAGCCATGCCGCCTCAATAGCGAAACCTTCGGGGCGAAAGGAAGGCAGAGTTTCCCTCCGGGCCCTCGGCCGGCCCGCCGAGGGCAGCGTGAGAAGGACGACGGCCCTCAGAGTTCCAGTTCGCGGCGCAGGCGCTCGCGGGCCAGCTGGATGCGCTTGCGCACGGCACAGTTGGTCAGCTCGAGCTGCGCGGCGATCTCCTCGTAGGAGCGGTTGTGCACGAAGCGCAGCAGCAGCGGCAGGCGCAGGGTCGGCGGCAGCTCCGCCACCCGCTCTGCCAGCAGACGCAGGGCCTCGCGCCCCTCCGCCACCTCCTCCGGGTTGCTCTCGTCGGCGACGACCGCCGGCAGGACCTCCTCGTCGCGCCCGGCCGCCGCAGGCCGCCCCTGGCGGCCGTAGCCGCGATAGAGGTCCATGCAGGCGTTGTGCAGCAGCCGGCTGAGCCAAGCACGCTGGTTGACGATCTCCTCGGCGTAGAGCCCGAACTTCTGCGAGGCCTTGAGCATGGCGGTGCTCAGGGCGTCCTCGGCATCGGCGCGATTGCCGGCCATGAGCCGCAGGCTCTGGCGCATCAGGTGTTCGCGATTCGCCTGCCAGATGTCCCAGAAGGACTCGGGCGCCTCCGACGGCCGATCGCTCGCGGGTCTCGTCCCGACCGAGGCCGCCCGCCGCTGCAGCCGACGCAGGTCCAGGATCTCGGCGCCCCGTCCCGAAGCGGAGGCCGCCCGCGGAGCGGTCGCCGACGGGCCGTCGGTCGCCGCGTCCGGCCGCAAGCCGCGGCCCTGCCTGGATAGGTCCCGGTTCCGCACGCCTCGCCTTCCCCGGCCCCTGGGCGATGGCGCCCCGGGCCGTTGTTCGAACGTCGGAAGGCGTGCTCCGGCGGAGTACTGCGATACGCGAACGCCCTCCCCACCCGACTCGGACGGCCGGCGCGGCGTGGTTGTGAACCAGGCCCTATAACAATCTTATCTGGCAGCAGGCGACCGCAACAGAAAAGGGTGCCGAACCTTCGTTCGACACCCTTCGAGAGTGCCGCCGCCCCCTGCTCGGGGAGCGGCGGGATGGTCTGCCGGTGGCGGCTCAGCCCTTGGCGCGCTCGCGATCGGCCTGGTTCAGCTTGGCGCCGACGCCCGTGGTCGCCTCGGCGATGCGCGCCGACTTTCCGCGACGGCCGCGCAGGTAGTAGAGCTTGGCGCGGCGGACGTCGCCGCGGCGCACCACCTCGATGCCGTCGATGCGCGGGCTGTAGAGCGGGAAGACGCGCTCGACGCCCTCGCCGTAGGAGATCTTGCGCACGGTGAAGGCGGAGTTCATGCCGCGGTTCTTGCGGGCGATGACGACGCCCTCGAAGGCCTGGATGCGCTCGCGCGTACCCTCGACCACCTTGACCTTCACCCGCACGGTGTCGCCGGGCGCGAAGGAGGGAATCGCCTTGCCGTCGGTGAGCTGGGCGATCTGCTCCTGCTCGAGCTGCTGGATGGTGTTCATGGCCCTGGTCCTATCCCTCGTCTTCGTCGCCGCGCCCGCGGCTCTCCTGGTAGCGGCGCCAGAGATCCGGCCGTCGCCGCCGCGTCACGTCCTCTGCCTGCGCCCGCCGCCAGCGGCGGACCTGCTCATGGTGGCCGGAGAGCAGCACCTCCGGTACCGTCCGCCCCTGCCAGTCGGCGGGACGGGTGAAGAGGGGGTATTCCAACAGTCCCTCCTCGAACGACTCCTCGCCGGCGCTCGCGGCATTGCCCATCACTCCGGGCAGCAGCCGCACCACCGCGTCCAGCATGACCAGCGCCGCCATCTCGCCGCCGGAGAGCACGAAGTCGCCGATGCTGACCTCGAGTACCTCCCGGGCGTCCAGCACGCGCTGGTCGATCCCCTCGTAGCGCCCGCAGAGCAGGCGCAGGCCGGGGCCGGCCGCCAGATCCCGCACCAGCGCCTGATCCAGCAGGCGCCCGCGCGGGGTCAAATAGACCAGTGGCCCGGGCCGATCGGCGATCGCCTCGATCGCCGCGTCGACCACGTCGGGCCGCATCACCATGCCGGGGCCGCCGCCCAGGGGGGCGTCGTCCACGGAGCGGTGTTTATCGCGCGCAAAGTCCCGGATGTCCAGGACTTCCAGCGCCCAGAGACCGCGCTCCAGACCCCGTCCCGCAAGGCTGAAACCGAGCGGGCCGGGAAAGGCCTCGGGAAAGATCGTCAGGACGCTCGCCGTCCAGGGAGTCTGCTCCTCCCGGCCAAGCTCAGCGCCCGTCACGACCCTCACCCTTCCCGAAAGCGCGGTCTTATGACGCGTCGCACCGCCCTTGTCCAGCCCCCGCATCGACGCCCCGATCGAAGGGCCTCAGCGGGCCGAACCGCGCACGAAGGCGGCGAAGCCTTCCAGGAAGCGCCGGAGCTGACCCTCCACCGTCTCGTCGGTGAGCGCCCCCTCCTCGTCGAAGACTCCCTTGGCGCGCGAGACCAGGACGCGGCCGCCGTTCCAGGTGGCCGTCCCCAGGGTGCGCAGGACCGGCAGCCAGGCGGCCTGGCTCAGGACCGTGCCGAAGCCACCGGGGGAGGCCCCGAGGATGGCAACCGGCTTGCCGCCGAAGACCCGCGCGATGTCGGCGGAAGGCCGGGAGAGCCAGTCGATCGCGTTCTTGAAGGCACCGGGAAGCGAGTTGTTGTACTCCGGCGTGGCCAGCAACAGCCCGTCGGCCGCGGCGATCGCCTCCTTGAGCTCGGTGACGGCGGCCGGGATTCCCTCGGCCGCCTCCAGGTCGCCGTCGTAGAGCGGAATCCCGCGAATCGTCGCGACCGTCAGTTCCACGCCGGGCGGCGTCAGCCCCGCCGCCACGCGCAGCAGCGCGGTGTTGAGCGAGTCGCGCCGCAGGCTTCCGGAGAGTCCGATCAGCTTGGTCATGCTTCGCTCCTCTGCGGTTCGGCTCCCCCGCTCCCCACGGCCGCGAACAATAGCCGATCACACCACCCTCGGCGACCGGGTCAGCCGGCTAGCCGTCCGTGCCGAGCCAGGATCTCGCGGAGCGGGCCGTGCGGCAGGGCCGGCACGACGTGGCCGTCGCGCCCGATCATGTCGCGGTTGGCGACCAGGGCGTTGACCACCGCCTCGTCGACCGCCTCGATCGCCGCGCGGAACAGCGGGTCGAGCGCCGGGTCGGGCAGGAAGGCGGCGGTCCGCTGCCGGTCGCGCGCAGCCACCGCCTCGGCGTTGGCGGTGGAGAAGGCGAGAAAGATGTCGCCGGACCCGTGGTGCGCGTTGGCGCCGGAGCGGGCGATGCCCAGCGCCGCGCGCCGTGCGAGGCGGGTCAACTGGTGCGGCAGCAGCGGCGCATCGGTGGCGAGCAGGCCGATCACCGAGCTGCCCTTGGCCGCCGGCGCGACGCCGCGCGGGCCGCCGCCGGGCGGCAGCGCCCGGCCGACGGGAATGCCGGCGATCAGCAGTTCCTCCTGTGCGCCGAAGTTGGCCTGGACGAAGGCGCCCAGCGTCCAGTCGCCGCCGGCGGCCGACAGCCGGCGCGAGGCGGTGCCGGAACCGCCCTTGAAGCCGTAGCAGATCATGCCGGTGCCGCCGCCGACGCTGCCCTCCGCCAGCGGCCCGCCGCGCGCGGCCTTGATGGCGGCGAAGACATGCTCGGCCGTGACGTGGAAGCCGTTGATGTCGTTCAGCCAGCCGTCGTAGGTCTCGGCCGCTACCGGCAGGCCCCAGTCGGCGGCCGGCAGGCCGTCCAGACCCTGGAGCGCCCACTGCAGGGTGGCGTCGCGGGTCAGGCCGCAGGAATGGGTGTTGGTGAGGGTGATCGGCAACTCGCAGAGCCCGGTCTCGGCGATCATGTGCGTGCCGCTCATCTCGCCGTTGCCGTTCAGGCTGAAGACGCCGGCCCAGACCGGCGCGGCGAAGCCGGCACGCCCGCGCGGCAGCACGGCGGTCACCCCGGTCCGCACCGGGCCCGCGCCGACCCGCAGCGGGCCCTCGCCTTCGATCAGGGTGGCATAGCCCACTTCGACGCCGGGCACGTCGGTCAGGGCGTTGGCCGCGCCCGGGGTGCCGTCGAAGGGAAGGCCGAGGCCGCGCGCCCGGGTCAGGCCCTGCGGCGTGCGCAGCCAGGCCTCCGGTAGGCGGCTCACGCTTCCGCCTCGCCTTCGGGCGGCGGCCCGGCGATCACCACCTCCGGCGGCTCGGCGATCAGCCGCCCGCCGGCCAGGTCGACGGTCGGCACGACCTGGCGGGTGAAGGGCAGGTGGAAGCGGCGGCCGTCCGGCGCCTCGATCTCCAGCAGGTCGCCGGCGCCGTAGTCCTGTACCGCCAGCACCCGGCCGAGCGGCCTGCCGTCGCTGTCCTCCGCCGCCAGGCCGATCAGATCGGCGTGGTAGAACTCCTCGGGATCCTCGGGCGGCGGCAGGGCGCTGCGCGGCACGCAGAGCCGGGTGCCGCGCAGCGCCTGGGCCGCCTCGCGGTCGGCCACGCCCTCGATCTCGGCGAGCAGCAGGTCCTTCACCCGGCCCTTGAGCCGCAGCACGAAGGACCGCTGCCCGCTCTCGTCGGTCAGCGGCCCGTAGGCGGCGACGCTCTCGGGCTCCTCGGTGAAGGGCTTGAGGCGGACCAAGCCGCGCACGCCGTGGGCGCCGACGACCGCCGCCAGGCAGATGCGCGGCTCATCCATGACCCGGAGCCCTCCGCCGACGCCCCGGCGCTCAGCCCTCGGCCTTGGCCTCGGCCTCGGCAGCCGGCTCCTCGGCCGGGGTCTCCGCAGCGGGAGCCTCCTCGGCGGGGGTCTCCTCGACCGGTGCGGCGGCGGCTTCCTCGGCCTCCTTGCGGCGCTCCTCCTCCTCGCGCAGGCGCTCCTGCGCCTTGGCCTTCGGCTGGCTCTTCTTGGTCTGGGTCGGGATAGCCGGCTTCGCCATCAGGCCGGCGTCGCCCAGGAAGCGGGCGACGCGGTCGGTCGGCAGCGCGCCCAGGCCGAGCCAGTGCTGCAGGCGCTCCTGCTTCAGCACGATGCGATCCTCGTGCTCGCGCGGCAGCATGGGGTTGTAGTTGCCCACCTTCTCGAGGAAGCGGCCGTCGCGCGGGCTGCGCGAGTCGGCGACGACGATGGAGTAGTAGGGGCGCTTCTTGGCGCCGCCGCGGGCGAGACGGATACGAAGGGACATGACTCTCGGTTCCTCTTGGTCTTGAAGCTGTCGTTGGTTGCGAAACAGATACCGCCAGGTGCTAGCGTTTGCCGCCGAAGGGGCCGCCGGGCGGGCGGCCACCGCCGCCCAGGCCGCCGCCCAGACCGCCGAGGCCACCGCCGAGGCCACCCAGGCCGCCGCCGCCCAAGCCACCCAGACCGCCCGGACCGCCGCCGGACGGCATGCCGGGCAGGCTGGGCAGCCGGCCCGACTTGCCCATCTTCTGCACCTTCTTCATCATCTTCTGCGCCTCGCCGAACTGCTTGAGCAGCTTGTTCACCTCCTGCACCGAGGTGCCGGAGCCGGCGGCGATACGCTGGCGGCGCGAGGCCTTGATGACCTCGGGCCGCGCGCGCTCCAGGACGGTCATCGAGGAGATGATGGCGAGCTGGCGCTTGACCATCTTGTCGTCGAGCTTGGCGTTCTTCAGCTGGTCCTGGAGCTTGGGAATGCCGGGCAGCATGCCCATGAGCTGCTTCAGGCCGCCCATCTTGGTCAGCTGCTGCAGCTGCTTGGACATGTCGTTGAGGTCGAACTTGCCCTTCTCCAGCTTCCTGGCGAGCTTCTCGGCCTCGGCCTGCTCCATGGTCTCGGCGGCACGCTCCACCAGCGAGACGATGTCGCCCATGCCCAGGATGCGGCCGGCGATACGATCGGCGTGGAAGGCCTCCAGCGCGTCCAGCTTCTCGCCGGTACCGAGCAGCTTGATCGGCCGGCCGGTCACCGCCTTCATGGAGAGCGCGGCGCCGCCGCGGGCGTCGCCGTCGACGCGGGTCAGCACGATGCCGGTCAGGCCGACCTTATCCTGGAAGGCCTTGGCGACGTTGACCGCGTCCTGGCCGGTCATGGCGTCGGCCACCAGCAGGGACTCGCGCGGCTTCACCGCGTCGCGCACCTGCGCCACCTCGGCCATCAGTTCCTCGTCGATGGCGAGGCGGCCGGCGGTGTCCAGCAGGACGACGTCGTAGCCCTCCAGCGCACCGGTGGTCATGGCGCGCTTGGCGATGGCCAGCGGCGGCTCGCCGGCGACGATCGGCAGGGTCGGGATGCCGGCCTGCTCGCCCAGAACCGCGAGCTGGCGCTGTGCCGCCGGGCGGCGCGTGTCGAGCGAGGCCATCAGGACCTTCTTGCGCTCGCGCTCGCTCAGGCGCTTGGCGATCTTGGCGCAGCTCGTGGTCTTGCCGGAGCCCTGCAGGCCGATCAGCATGACCGCCACCGGCGGCTGCGCGGCGAGATCGAGCAGCGGCGGCGCCTTGCCGTCCTCGGGCGGCTTGCCGCCGAGCATCTCCACCAGCTGGTCGTGCACGATCTTGACGACCATCTGGCCCGGCGTGACCGAGCGCAGCACCTCCTGCCCGACCGCCTTCTCACGCACGCCGGCGACGAAGTCCTTCACCACCGGCAGGGCGACGTCGGCTTCCAGCAGGGCGATGCGGACCTCGCGCAGCGCCGCGTCGACGTCGTCCGCGCTCAGCGCGCCACGGCGCGTGAGCTTGCCGAAGACGTCGGACAGGCGTTGCTGCAGCGAGTCGAACATGCCTTTTCCTTCGTGCCGGGGCCCGGACCGCTCCAAAGCGATAGCGCGCCGGTGCGCGAACCCTCGCGGACCGGCGGTGCTCCTCGGAGCCGACAGGCGGGCCTGTTGGCGGAAACCGCCGGGAAACTAGGCCGAGCGCCCCCGGGGGTCAAACGGATTCGCGCGGCCAGCGATCGCTTGGGACGCGCGCGCGCTTCAAGACCCGGGCGCTTCCTTCGGCCGATCTTCCCTCGGCGCCCAGGCATCGGCTTGGCGGGCATGGCGGAGGGCGATGATTTCCAGCACGCCGCCACGCTGGCGGTAGGTCAGCACGTAGGGGCCGACGACGAAGCAACGGGTGCCGGGTAGCAGGCCCAGCGGACCGATGGCCGGATGCTCCGCCAGGGTTCGCCGCGCGGCGCGCAGGCACGCCAACAGGCTGCGGGCAGCGGCCGGGTTGCGGGCGGCGAGGTAGGCGATCTCCGTCTGCAGCCAGGCCGCCGCCTGGGGCGACAGCCGGGCGAGCGCGGGCGGCATCAGCCGGTTCGTCTGGCCGGCGCGTCCACTTCGGCCCGGCTGACGCTCTCCTCCAACTCGGCCAGCGCCCGATCGAAGTCCAGGCCTTCGCCGCGTTCCAGCGCCGCCAGGCCCTCCGCCTCGCGCAGCAGGTCGCCGCCCTCGGCCTCGAGATAGTGGCGCAGCGCCCGCAGCATCACCCAGCTACGGTCGCGATCCAGCGCTTCGGCAATGCGGCCGTAGGACGCGTTCAGCTCCGCCGGCAGGCGGAGGGAGACCTGCACCTTGGCTGAGGAGGCGGTGGTCATGGTTCGCGTTTCCCGCTTTACGCTGACTTTCAATGCATCCCACCGGATCACGTGGGGATGCGGTGGTCAAGCGGCACATGCGCCGGACTGGCGAAGGCCCGATAGACCACCGGAAAGTCCAGGCTGTGGTGCCATGCCTCTTGCGCAGAGCGGCGGGCGTCGCCATTATTGAATTCAGTGTTCGATGAAGGAGCCTCGACCATGGAGCCGCTGTCGCCCAAGCCGGTGCTGATCGAGCAGGTCTACGAGCGGCTGGTCGAGGCCATCGCCGAGGGGCAGCTGGCGCCCGGCGAGGCGGTCGCCCAGGAGAAGCTGGCCGAACGCCTCGGCGTCTCGCGCCAGCCGGTCAGCCACGCGCTGGCGCTGCTGCGCCAGGTCGGCCTGCTGGTGGAGCGCGGCCGCCGCGGACTGCAGGTGGCGCCGCTCGACCCCGACCACATCCGCGACCTCTACCAGGTGCGCGTGGCGCTGGACGGCACCGCCGCACAGCTGGCGGCACGCCGCGCCGCCCGCGCGCCGGCGGCCGAGCGCGAGGCGGCCCAGGCGGCGCTGCGCCAGGGCCGCGCGGCCCTGGAGACCGGCGAGCGCGGCGCGCTGATCGCCGCCGACGTGGCCTTCCACCACGCCCTCAACCGCCTCTCCGGCAATGCCGTGATCGCCGAGATCGCCGAGCGGCAGTGGCCGCACTTCCGGCGCGCCATGGGCGCCGCCCTGGCCGAACCGGCGGTGGCCACCCGCTTCTGGGAGGAGCACGCGGCGATCCTGGAGGCGGTGCTGGCCGGCAGCGGTGCCCAGGCCAAGAGCCTGGCCGAGCTGCACGCCGCGCGCGCCGGCACCGAGACCTGGCAGCGGCTGCGCGAGGCGGCCGCCGCCTGATCCGACCCCCCCCCCCCCCCCCCCCCCCCCCCCCCCCCC
>SR_TP_S13solDRAFT_1000057_pt1 | contig 64713 bp, 63 predicted proteins | sample SodReaTP_S13sol_FD_11159 | JGI IMG/M metagenome (IMG submission 11159) | reverse complement strand
ACTGTTCCGGACGCTGAAATACCGCCCGGGCTTCCCGTCGAAGGGCTTCGCCACGCTCGAGCAAGCTCGCGAATGGATGCTTACCTTCGTGCACTGGTACAACGAAGAACACCGGCNCAGCGCACTGAAATACGTCACGCCGGCCCAGCGCCATCGTGGCGAGGCCACTCGGATCCCCTGTGTGTCAACCTGAATCCATACACTGGCTCAGTGAGTTAAACTCGATTTGAGAGCCTGAGGTTCAGGAGCCCTTACGATGCCCAAACCGCCAAGCGATCTGCCCGATCACGAGGTGACACCCAACCCGAAGCTGGAAAAACGCACGCGTCGGCGCTTCTCCACGGAGTACAAGCTACGCATCCTGGCGGAGGCCGATGCCTGCCAGCATGGCGAGCTCGGGGAGGTATTGCGCCGAGAGAGGCTCTATAGCAGCCAGTTGACCACCTGGCGCAAAGAGCTTGCCGAGAGCGGCGTGGAGAAGCTCCACAAGACGGCGCCGGGGCCAAGGGCGAGCAAGACCGCAGAGCAGAAGCGCATCGAGGCGCTGGGCCGGGGCAATCCGGGACTTCGGTCTACCGGAGGCCGTCGCCTTGAACCCGGAAACGGCGGCCAATTGTTAAAGAACCGAGAAACCTCTCAGGCGTCATCTACGTTGACAGATAGCGATGGTGTGGCGGAAGCATTATGGCGACTGTCCGATGACGTGCCCAAAAAGGTGGAAGGTCGGTCGCCAGATGGCGGGGCCGCCGTAGCATGGCGAGCCCAGCGTACTGCGTTGATCCGGCCGGCTGGATAATCGGTACTGGTCATCACCGCCATGTGGGCCTGATCATCCGGGGGTGTACAGTCACGAACCTCAGGGGAATATCCTTTGGAAATGTGCGTGGTTCCATCCCCTCATGGTTTGGAGTCTGCAATGATCCTCATAATGCAATGGCCTACATGAACCGAGGAGCTCGGCTTCGCTATCCCGAGCCTCCAGCTTCGTCTGGGCGCCAGTGTGGCCATTCGTCTTGCGAGTTGTTTCCACATATCCATGCAGGCAGCCAGCCGAGTTCGCTCAGATCCCTTCGCAAACCGCACTCCCAAAGAACGAGTACTCGCCATCCCGCATCGCGAAGCCGCCGCGTGTTCCGAGCATCACGCTCAATGTTAGCATCGAATTTAGTCTGCCAGTGCTTGGTGTTGCTCGCAGGCGTAGCCGTAAGACGGCAATTTGGGTGCCTGTGCCAGAAGCAGCCATGGACGAAGATCACAAGTTGGTATTTAGGAAGTACAATATCCGGTTTGCCGGGTAGATCCTTGACATTAATCCGGAACCGGAATCCGTGTGCATGCAGATACCTTCGGACCTTCAACTCGGGACGCGTGTTCTTGCCCCGGATGCCAGACATCATTCGTGAGCGCGTTTTTGTATCGACGATATCCATCCTTCTATGATGACCTACATTTGTGAGTGCCACCAAGGACCAACCATAAGGATGCAGGGATGAAGGCCGAGATCCCCGTGATTGACCTGTTTGCTGGCCCCGGGGGGCTGGGGGAAGGGTTCGCGTCTCTATCGGACTTCTTCCGCATCGAGCTATCAGCTGAGTGCTCGGCACCTGCACACAAAACACTTCAACTTCGTGCATTCAAGCGAATACTGGAGCGTGAGGGCCGGTCCCTGGATGACTACTATGACTACTTGCATGGGAACACGCTCTCCCCGGTGACGGCGCATAGCAGGCCTGCTTGGGAGCAAGCGAAAACGGAAGCTCTTAGACTGACGCTTGGCGAACCTTATGATGACGAACGTCTGGCCCGAGAGCTTGAGCAGCGTCAACTTGAAGCGCACGGCGACTGGGTCCTGATTGGAGGCCCGCCTTGTCAGGCGTATTCGATGGTCGGCCGTGCGCGGAACCGGTCAAAGTTTGATTACGTGCCGGAGGATGACGAGCGGCACTTCCTTTACCGGGAGTATCTTAAGCTGATCCAGCATTATCGGCCGGCGGTTTTCGTTATGGAAAACGTGAAAGGAATGCTGTCATCCCGGGTCGGAGGCAAGCGGATATTTCACCAGATCCTCAGGGACCTGACGCAGCCAGACAAGGCACTTCACCGCAGCGGTAACGGCGCGGGATACCGGATTCACTCGGTTGTAGACGGGGACATCGTCTACCGAGCTGGTGATGATCCGTCATCCTTTACAGATGATGCATTCCTCGTGCTCGCCGAACACTATGGCGTACCCCAAGCACGACATCGGGTATTCCTCGTCGGGGTGAGAGAGGACATCCGGGCGAATCCCTCCGAACTCCGCCAACGCAACACGCGGCCAATGAGTTCAGTGCTAGCGGATTTGCCGATCTTGCGAAGCGGCCTGTCTCGGGGCGATGGAGCGGCATCTTGGCGTGCCGCAGTTGAGAACTGTGCCAGACAGCTCGCGACAGAAGCTAGTAATGCTGGGCATCATGAGTTAGCGGCGGACATCGTCAGATACTCCAAGGAGATCAATGCGATGAAGCTATCCTCGAGAGGCGGGCTCCGCATCCCCAAGGACGCTGCAGAAACGGAGATCCTTACACTTGGTGGGCAGGAACCCGATCAGGAACCCGATCTGAGGAGTTGGCTGGAAGATAATAATCTTGAGGTTTGGCTCAACCACGAAGCCCGCGCACATATGCCCAGTGACCTAGGGCGTTACATATACGCAGCAGCCTTTGCCCGGCGAGAGGGACGCAGCCCCGTAGGCTCTGAGGAGTTCGGGTTACCGTCTCTTGCTCCCAACCACGCAAACTGGACGACGGGAAAGTTCGCTGACCGTTTCAGGGTGCAGCTATGGAATGAGCCTTCGAAGACGATCATGAGTCACATCTCTAAAGATGGGCATTACTATATTCACCCTGATCCAAAGCAGTGTCGGTCATTCACGGTCCGTGAAGCGGCGCGAATCCAGACGTTTCCTGACAATTATTTCTTTGAGGGGAACCGCACCGAGCAGTACCATCAGGTTGGTAACGCAGTGCCTCCTTGGCTGGCTCGGCAAATCGCTTCAATCGTCAAGGACTTGCTGATTAGCACGGGGCGTCGCGAGGTCAGCTCGGAGCCCTGCCGCGGTAACAAGCAGCTTGCGATGCCACTTCGGTGAATGACCTTGCCCGCTGAAATTGGACACACTCATGCAGCCAGTGGACTTCCTCCTATGCTATGAATCATAGTCCGGAGTGTCCACCGCACTGGGTGGAAATCCACAGGCGTTAGGCACTCTTCCAAACTTGGGGCCACTTCAAGCGTATCGTTTCGCTGCTGTATTGAATGCTGCTTGGATCCTGTTTGTTAAGGCTTCCTCTGACAATCCATCCAAGTCATGGGTGTAACGAAAGGCGCGAAGGTTCCGAATCGCGTCACGCGTCAAACCCTCCATCACACCCGGCGGGTTGTTCTGTGCTGTTCTATTCCAGACGATAGCGATGCTGCGTGCCGTCCGCGGGCTGGCGGACAACAAAGGGCGCTCGACGATCTGCACCATCGCGTCCTGGGTAAGCGGTCTGAGATAACCCCATCCCTCACCCCGGCCATCGTGTTGATCCAGGCCAATGAGAAAACCGCGTCGCCAGAGTACGCCGAACGTATTCCGGATCCCCCCGAGCCAGCGTTGCCTGTTCCGCCCCGGGAAGCGCCAGTCCGTGATATCCGGCGCCAAGACAAGTGTGAAGAAGGCCCACACCTCCTGTCGAAGTGCCTCACAGAGCGGAATCCGAGCCTCCTCACTCAAGTAGCGGGCCGTGGCGAAGTCGAATCGCCTGAGGCCATCATCACCGCGATCGTCAGGGAAGCCACACTCGGTCGCTATCCTCTGCAGAGACGCTCGTATCTCGCGAAGCCGCGATGGACTTACCGGGTGTCCACCTGTCTGCGTGTAGGTTACGGCCGGGTGGTGAGGATCGGCTGCAGGCTTGGCCTCGTTCGGATCCCCTAGCTCCTGCCAGAGGCCTTCCGCTGCAAAACTGTCGAGGCGCGGGAAAAGTTCAGTGTCCATCAGGCCTTCCAAAGACGGATGCAATCATCGCTTCGTATGTCCGGGCATCATCCTGTGCCCTGCGGCGCACCTGATGGAGTTCCTCGTCCGGAAAGGCGGCATCCAGCCAGGAAGCAGCCACAGCTCCGAGGCTCCCGTCCGGGTAGTCCGACTCGTCTCCGGTGAAGTCATCGGAATTCAGGACCTGCAACAGCACGTGCCGAACCAGGTCTGCCCGGAAAAGCGAGGTGAGCGTGGGTTCACTCCGGATGAGGGGCTCGTAAACGTCCGGACGATTTGTATTCAGAATCGCACGGAACGCCGATTCGAAGCGGTTATCAAGATCAGCGGGCCGCAATTCGAAGTACCAGGGAGCGTGAGCAAAGCGCCCCTGCACCGCAGAGAAATCCCTCGACTCCATGGGCAACCGCCCAGCGCCACCCTCGATCTTGCAATTGAAGCGGTCTTCCCAGAGCCGGCTACCGAGAGCCACGGGCGCAAGCAATCCTTCACGTTCCCCTTGAGCCAGTGAGAGCACCGTGATCAGCTCCGCCCCACCTTGAAGCAGGGTGCCCTCCAACTTCAGGTCATCGACAAGCACAGACACAGATTCCTCGCCGGCAGACAGAGTACGCTGGAAGAGAGTTCGCCTGACCCGCAATTCTCCGGTTTCAAGATAGATGTTGAACAGGAACGAAGCGCCGGCACCAAGGCTCGTATCCTGGCAGATTCCGGGAAGATCGATCTCCAGGCTCCTTTGCAGAAGGATGTCGACTGAGTAGTCCCACTCTGTCAGGACTTCCGGAAGGACCTCGTACTCTTCGTGCCCCAGCTTGCGTCTCCACGGGGAGGCACTCACCCTGCCAGGAACAGGGCGAAGGAACGGAAACGCGACGGGCTCACTCATCGGACGCCTCCCTTACCGAAAGACCAGGCCGCACGGCCACACCGGTCGGGACCGTGACTCGAACATGCCCGTGCAGTCGGCCATCCGCCAACGGAATTTCGATGGCGTTCCCGGAAGTCGATGGCTGTCCGTCGATGATCCAGGAGTTAACTTGTGGACGTGTGCCGTCGGGTGCTATCTCCACCTTATCGCCACCCTCTGCAACAATCGTCGGCTCTGCTGACAGTAGAAGCTGCTTGTTCGGTTCGCCTTCCACCGTGAAGCTGAACGTCGCCAGCCGCCGTTCACCCTCACGCTCCAAGCTCTCCTGGATCACACTGCTCAAACGCGGTCGCGTTCTGCGATTCCCTCCACCCTTTCTCCCACGGCCACTGGAGCCGGCAACAGCCCGATCACCACGACAGGACAGTAAAAACGTTCCCAAGGTATCCGCTATCCCAGCCAGACCGCCGACGTTTTCACCCACATGCTCCCTTGGATCCGGATTAAGTCCCTTTACTAGCTGGTTTATGCGCTCCAGAGCCACCTTCACGTATGACCGCTCTTTCGTGCGTGCAGGTAACGACGCGTAGTTCCAGTCGTCGTGGGTCGGCGGTTCAGCGGCCGCGAACGCGGACTCGATTTCCGAGTCCGCGCTGCATATGAAAACACCGGCCCATTCCAGTTGCTCGCGGGCATGAGCTGGCCCTTCCAGATACTTCACCACCAGTTCCGCGGGTCGAAGCAGCGCAACATGATGCGAGACCGAAGGAATCTTCACTCCCTCATCACCATGGAGATAGCTAGGCCGCTCCTCCATCAGGTCCACCTTGTATCCGGTCCAGCCGAGCGTTCTGCGTGGTCGCCAGATCTCTATCGGGTAAGCTCGCTCCTGCGATGACGAACGGGCCATCTGGAGAGCATCCGCGAAGATGTGGAAGGGCGGACTGTCCTCGAGCGACGGAACCGGGAACCCCTGGCCTTCTATCTCGACACGAAATTCCATGGGACTATGCATCTCGCCCTCACGAGGCACCATCTTCGGCCAGAAGAACCACAGCAGCGCCCGATGGATATAGGAAGCCAGAGCCGAATGATCCTGCCAATCGATTTCCAGTTGCGGGTCGAGAATCAGAACGGAGGTTCCGGTCTCGCCTTCCCTCGCCGCAAGGCCTACTCGCTCCGCCAGACGAGCGGCTTCGTCACCGCGAACCGGCTCGACCACCTCGCCTTCATTCTCGTCGCTTCCCCACCAGTGCCGCCCAGTAAAGCTCCGCCCGGTTCCGGGATCATGGAACTCTTCTCCCATGCGACTGGCCATGAAACGACGTTCGCTCGGACCGTCCTCTCCACTGGTGAGACTGTCGACGATCACCGTCTGGCAAGAACTGAGGGAGAAGAGTGACGATTTTCCGTAACCATAGGTGCCGCCGGAGCCACTGCCTTCCCTCCGCGGAGTCCCGATGTTCCTCAGGAAACGGACGAATCGTGAGTCCTGCTGGTTCGTCACCCTTGACGGCCGCGTCGTGCCAGTGAGCCCATGTGTCCGGAAGTCGCAGATTTCCGCGACTCTGATCGGAGGTTCCCGCAGGAGTTCGCGGAGAGGGGAAGCGGCATCCGGGGAGAGGTCGCTGAAAACGACATCCCTGAGGTACCTGTACTCGTGATCGTCCAGAGTGCGCAGTCTCAGGACAAAGACAGGTGCCTCCCCCTCCAGCCTGGCATCCCAGCTGTTCTGGACACTCTCCCTTATCGCGGTCAGCAAGGGATCCGTTGCAGGCGTTCCCAGCAACCGGCGAGCACCCTCGCCGGAGAGGTTGCCGTAATCGCTGTAAGGCTCGCTGGAGCGGGTAACACGTGGCTCAGTCATCATGCACGAACTCATCAAGAAGCTTCCCGCGAGCAACCGCCGGTACTTCCCATTCCGTCAGGGCATCCAGCCGGAGTGAGAACTGCACGGTGTCGACCCCGGGATCGGTCTGACCGGCAGTCAGTCTATCGGGGGTGATTCGCGGAAACTCTTCACCAACCCTGAAGTAACGTTGCTCGCCAAGGGAGAAGCGGTGCCTCTCCCACGCATCTTTCAAGAGGCTCGAGTATCCAACCTGCAGCAGGCGGCCAAAGAAACCTGATGGGTCCGATACCAGACCGTCGAGCTCACCCACGACGCTCGGGACGGAGACCGTTCCGCCGGAATCCGGCACCAGAATCTGATGAACGAGATGCAGCCCACCAGCAGGCGGATCGAGCTGCCGGATGCCATGAATCTCCACGGATACAGGCTCACGCCGAACTGACGCCTTGACCTCCAGTGAGCGATCGGCATGGTGGAAGTCATGCTCTCCTCCCAGCGGCCCCTCCCAAGTCTGCCAGGCGTCACTACGCCTCCGCAGTAAATCCTTGAGCACAAGAAGCTCTGCTACGAGGCCGGCCGCCTGTTCCCGCGTAACCTCGTCGGCGGCGCCACTCTGGAGCAGTCTACGAAATTCCATTACCGCATCCTGAACGGCTCCCTGTCCGCTGCGCCCACGAAGCATCCGCCGGTAGATATCGGCTACGAGCTCCGCGAACACCTGCCGCAAGGCAGGCTCCGCACAGGTCAATAGAATCGTCTTGCGCTTACGTCCCGCGTAATATATGACCCGGTTATTGATGCGGATATTCTTTCCCGATATCCCTTCGGGGGCATGCTGATCCGGCTTGATCGTCACCAGAACTTCAGGAGCGCCACCTTCGCCCAGTGACAGCAGAAAATCTCCCCCCACTTCAGGGGCGGCAGGCTCGAAAACCTCTCCGCCCCCTTCGCGAACCCTTTTCACCAACTGCTCCCAGAGCCAGAGCACTTCCGAGGCATTCAGGTCAGGAGCACGTTCACTCATTCTTGGTCTTCCTCCGGGTCGGCACCGACAAGCTTGGCCGGATCCACGGTAATGTAGTGCCCCTGAAATCCCGTCGGATCCTCCGGAAACACGATGCCGATCCCCAACACATGGTAGGCGGCTTCCAGCGGTCGGCGCCCTTCAGTATTTGGTTGAGAATCCCTGTCGATCGGGTACAGGAGCAGGAGTGGCACGCCTGTTCCACCTTGGACCTGCGCTCGGTAACTCTTCAGGCTACGCCAATTGTCCTTGACCTCGGACGGCCGGGATCCGACATCCACAAGAATGTCGCCTCGGGACATCAACGCCTTGATATCTGTGCAGTCTCCCGGCGCGTTACTCATGGCTGAACGGTTGACGAGCCGCGGAGCATCAACTGGACCAAGGGGAGTGTCTGCGGGCCGGCCGGAAGCAGGCATTATTAACGCAACGTTCCATCGGACTAACTCTTCCCTGCTGTAGCTGTCTATGTACTTGCGCAGCGCATCCGTATCGGTACGAATCTGCTCAACGGTCTGGTATGCGTTGAAGAACTCAAGGATCGCGTCTACAGGAACATTACGGAGAAGCCATGCATCCTCCAGGAACTCGGACTCGGTGCTCGGGTCATCGCTGGCTCTCTCGAGCAATCGGGTACCAGCGGCCCAATTGCGAGCAAGCCAATCAGGATCCCGATGCAGAAAACGGATCGTCTGCAGGTGCTCTCCAGAATAGGAAAGTTTCGTCCTCGCCGCGTGTTGCATAGCCGCTGGCCTTGTAATCAGGAGCCCGGGGACCTTGCGAATCCGAACCCCCCAATCCATTGGCTGAATTGATCCGTCCCTGTAGACCTCGATATCCTCTCTCAGCTCGGCTTCGATGGTCGCAAGCTCCCGGAAACTCGACTGCGTGGCGGCTGTCATCCAGATGCGGGGCAATTCCTCGTAACCATGCCGGTACCCGAACCAGCGACCCATCTGCATCAATGTGTCGTACTGACGGGAATCACGCCCGAAATAGCTTACGAGCAGACCGGGAAGGGTAACGCCTCGCGCGAGCCGGTCCCCGCCGATGATTATTGCATGCAGTGGAGGATCATCAGCGCCGAAGTCAAGATTCGTATCACTGACATAGTTATCCTGAACGACACGAAGGTCCGTAATTAGTCTGTCGGCCATGGACAGCACTTGTTCACCAGGCGGGAGCAAGCGTCCGTATTCTTCCGAAGGAACCCTGCTCGCCTCCTCACGCCAGACTCTCTGCATGAGTTCTCGCCGCTCGCCAGGCCTGGATTTCAAGTTTTCGAGCCAGGCGCCAACCGCCGCTTCGAATGCTTGATGTGTCAGAGTAAGCCGGCTCGTATGCAGAAGCATTGTCGTATGATCTGGATTGCGCAGCTCACGAACCGCGCTCGCCAATAGGAACCAAGTAATTGCGTCCTTCAACGAAGACGGCAGCATGCCTTCCCCTCCGGAACCGAGCTCCGCCAGAGCCTTCAGTCGCTCCAGATCGTCTTCGCTGATGGTGCGGATCACATCCAGGCCAGCTTGTTCTGCCCTGGTGTCATCCGCAGAGAGCATGTCCCGCCCGAACAGGGTCTCGGCCCCGAAGTAGTCGGGCGGAGCCGGGAGCGATACGATGAAGTCCCTCGGGTAAAGGTCCTGGTCGTATTCTTCGGTGCCCTCGGCACCCGGGTTGATCAGTACGTTTGCGAAGGGTGTTGCCGTGTAGCCCACGTAAGAGCACTTCGGTAAGCGCCGGAGTATCTCGCGGATTCTAAGGTTGATCGTACTGGGATCGTTCTCCCGATCCTGCCGACTGACATTCGGGCTCGCCTGGTCGGTTTCGTCATCAATGACAAGCGCAGGAAGATGCGTCCGAGTGGCGTATCCAGTACCCTCGAGAAAGTCCCGCAAGCGAGCGAGGATGTGGGTGTTTTTCTTGACAACAGCAAGTATCGCCCCTCGCTTTGGTTGAACCAGATGCATGCGTGTTCCGGCGTCGAAATCGTTTTCGGCGCTTGTTAGGGGATCCCACTGGTCCCGCTGATGGTTCACCAAGTCAGCTTCCATCCGGTCCTGAGTCTGTTCCCGAAGCGAATCCGTCAGGCCCGCAAGAATGATCACCAGACGGTATCCGGCATCCACGGCCTTTGCGATAACCGCTGTCATATTGGCCGTCTTCCCTGACTGGACGTACCCGACCACCAGTCCACGCGAAGAGAACTCGGACTGGGACCGCGGCGGACCGAGCCGCGCAACGATTGAGGAAGACTGTTCGTCGATGGAGTCGACCGAAGATTCGGTCCATCTCTTGCGTTGAATCAAGTGGTCCCGAAGAGACGGCCAGAGAGTGTCATCCTGTTGAGGCCCCGTGTACCAACGCGTTTGCGCCCGCGCGTCGATCGCGGGCACATCGAGCTTCGCCACCTTGCCCAACTCGTCCAGCACGAAGCCCTCGATACGTTGTGCCGCCTCAAGAGCTTTCTCTTTACCCAAGCAGAGCATGTCGTCGATGAGGTCTTGGGTTTTCTGCCTGGCGTGCTCCGGAGACTCCCCAGCAGCCAGCGCTTCCCGGAAAGTCTTCTTTAGCCTCTCTATTTGACGCTCCTTCAGCTCCTCCAAGCCAATCCCTCCACTGTGGTGTCTGAAGTGGAACCAATCAGTTGGACAACCTTAGGGTATCCATGGACTGTGATTTGGTTGCTTTTATGGCTCGGGGCGTCAATGCGATGAACTGCCCTTGGTTCCCGTCATCGGGCGTCGTAATCAAGGGCTTGGTGGTGTCCAGACGGATTGCAAAACCGGACCATTAGTTGGACGCCTGTCCCAAGTATCGTCGATCACTCGAAGGCATTGAGCCGGACGCCCCGTGTTTGACGATGTGGTATTGCTGTTTCACAAAGATACTGTCATGTGTGAGCCCCTGCCGTCCATGCTGATCTGTCTGCTGCTTTTTATCTGGTATCTCCGGCACACCTTTTCGTCCACTAGGACACTTCGTAGGCCAATACTGAAACAATGGATATAAATCGATAACGGTAATATCGCCGGATAGTGCCAACAACCAAGCGTAAACCTTTCGCGCCCTGAGCTGAGGAGGTTCTACATGAAAAACTACCGTTACGGCACCTGCACTTCTGCCGGCGTCCGAAACCCCAGTGCTGAGTACAGCCGCTTGCGGTCGTAGAATCGGAGGTAATCCTCGATATGGCTGATCAGCTTTGGTACCGACCACTGCACCTGATCCTCGGTCACGTCGGATTCGGTTTTCAGGCTGCCGAAGAAGAGCTCCACATGGGCATTGTCATAGCAATACGCCCGGCGGCTCATGCTCTGAGTGAGCCCGTTGGCGACGAGCAGCCGTATGAAGCGGTTGGCTGCGTACTCGATGCCTTGATCCGAATTCAACAGTGCCACATTGCGTGGCCGGTAAGTAGTCCACAAACTCCATCTGTTGCGTCCGCCCTTGATCTACGAGACTGACCGCATCGCATTCGAACTAGGAGGTTGGTCAAATGTGGTTGTCACCGGCCGGTGCCCGTTGGCTGGGGTATCTCAATCACGCGCATGCCCTGTGTGTCAACCTGAATCCATACACTGGCTCAGTGAGTTAAACTCGATTTGAGAGCCTGAGGTTCAGGAGCGTTACGATGCCCAAACCGCCAAGCGATCTGCCCGATCACCAGGTCACACCCAACCCGAAGCTGGAGAAACGCACGCGTCGGCGCTTCTCCACGGAGTACAAGCTGTTTGCGTTGAGGCGACAACTACGTTGACTGATAGGGCCATCGGCGAGTCACGCCGGTGTGTCGGTATCAGCATACAGGTTGAGGCACTGGCGCATGGCAGTCTCGAAGTGCCCGGCCTACAAGGTGAGGATCAGTGAAGTGGACCCCGAATGTTGGACGGGTGCTTAAGCTCTGATTCATCATCCCCACAGGGAGGGAATCATGAGCAAGAAACGCAAGCAGTACAGCGCATCCTTCAAATCCAAGGTCGCCTTGGCGGCCCTCAAGGGCGACGAGACCACCTCCGAAATTGCCGCCCGCTTCCAGATCCATCCCACCATGGTCAGCACCTGGAAGCGTGAGCTGCTGGAGAATGCCTCCGAGCTGTTCGAGGGCAAGAGGAAGGGCGCCAAGCAGTCCAGTGAACCCAGCACTGACGAGCTATACCGCGAGATTGGCCGGCTGACGGTGGAGCGCGATTTTTTGTCGCGCAAGCTCGATCAGTAGGCCGTCAACAGCGGTTGGCGATGATCGAGCGTGGCAATCCCCAAGTCAGCATTTCGCGCCAGTGTGAGTTGCTCAAGCTGAGTCGCTCATCGGTGTACTACACCCCTCGTGAGCAAGTGTCAGGAGGACCTGGATCTGATGTATCTGATTGATCAGCAGCATCTGGAAACGCCGTACTACGGCTCTCGCAAGATGCGGGTTCACTTGCAGCACCATGGCTACCGGATCAGCCGCAAGCGGGTGCAGCGGCTGATGCGCACCATGGGCATCCAAGCGGTGTATCCCCGACCCAGAACCAGCATCCCGGGCGAAGGGCACAAAGTGTACCCCTACCTGCTCAGGGGGATGAATATCGATCGTCCCAACCAGGTGTGGGCGACTGATATTTCATTCATCCCGCTGGCTCGGGGCTTCATGTATCTGGTTGCCATCATCGACTGGTACAGCCGCAAGGTACTGTCCTGGCGGGTGTCCAACACCATGGACACGGCCTTCTGCGTCGATGCCTTGGAGGAAGCCCTACAGCGCCACGGCACGCCAGAGATCTTCAATACCGATCAGGGTGTCCAGTTCACCAGCGAGGCCTTCACCAGCGTTCTCAAAGCACATGGCATCCGGATCAGTATGGACGGCAAGGGCTGCTACCATGACAACATCTTCGTGGAGCGGCTCTGGCGCAGCGTCAAACACGAGTGCGTCTACCTCACCGCCTTCGAGGATGGACAACACTTGAAGCGGGCGCTAAAGCGGTATTTCCGGCGTTACAACCAGACCCGATACCACCAGGCCCTGGGTTACCAGACGCCCGATGACGTGTACTACGGGCAATCCTTCGCATCGGCAGCCTGAGCCAGGGAAACAACCGGATCAGAGCTTAATGACACCATCAGGTTGTCCAACTGATTGGGTCCACCTCACAGCGCCGGCGGCGCCAGGCCCGATTGCCGATCGGCAATCGGGAAACGGCCAGGTATAACTGGTTTTGCTTCCCATCGGCGATATGGGTTTGGAGGGGAATCCTATAGCGCCTGTTCGATCCAGAACACCGTCAGTTACTGCCCTCGGAGGTACAGCAGCCGGCCGACGAAAGCTACAGCCAAGATGATCCAGCCAATCGGGTAAGGCAAAACACCCGTGAGGAACGCAGTCAGGGTTGCGAGCAGCAGCGCGCCAATAACGATCAGAGGCAGGTCCATGCTTCTTAGAGGCGTGATTCCGAAATGCTTTCCGCGCCAGCGAACGCGGCCAACAGCCTGGGATTCGAAGTGAATGCCGACTGACGTGCCGCAGGGCGTTGGCTCGGCAGAGCAGAGTTCTCGGGCACGACGTGCAACGTTTGCGAAACCCGATCGGTTAGTGTGGTCTGATAGGCAAACACCCGCCGCAGGTGAATGATCTCTAACCCTGCAAAGCACAAGGAGGGCCCTCGTGAGTCACGCGTATTACGTTTGCGATGTCTTTACTGAGCAGCGCTACGCCGGCTATGGACTTCCCCGGGTGCAGTCGCCCTGTCGTAAAACGCCCGGGGCTGGGGGCGCACCCCTAGCGAACGGTACACTAGCCGGCACCCCGTGGCTCGGCCTTTCACCATTGCACCCGGTCGAGCCCCACCGTTTGACACCCGGGAGCCCGCATCAGTGACAGAACCCACCCACCGCTTCGAACTCCGCAACCCCTGGCACTTCCTCGCCCTGGGCTTCGGCTCCGGGCTGGCGCCCAAGGCCCCCGGCACCTTCGGCACGCTGGCGGCCATACCGGTCTACCTGCTGCTGGCACCGTTGCTACTGTGGGCCTACCTGCTGGCGGTGGTGGCGGTCTGCGTGGCGGGGGTGTGGATCTGCGATATCGCCGCCCGCGATGTGGGGGTGCACGACCACCCGGCCATCGTCTGGGACGAGATCGCCGGTTACCTCATCACCATGATTGCGGTGCCGCTGGGGCTGGTCTGGGTGGTGGCCGGGTTCGTGCTGTTCCGCATCTTCGACATCCTCAAGCCCTGGCCCATCCGCTGGCTGGATCGCCACGTGCACGGCGGGCTCGGCATCATGGTGGATGACATCCTGGCCGGGGTGTTCGCGCTGGTGGTGCTGCACGCCCTGGTCTGGCTGGTGGGCTAGGCGCCATGCGCGGGATGTCCGGTAACGAGTACAGCGGTCAGAACCCCAACTGGCGCATTATCGCCAGCGTGCTGCCCTACCTGGCGAAGTTCCGGGGGCGGGCCATCGCCGCGCTGGGCTTTCTGGTACTGGCGAAGCTGGCCACGGTGGGGGTGCCGGTGGGGCTGAAGTTCCTGGTGGACTACCTGGACGAGGCCCGCGGTGCCGATGTGGTCTTTCTGCTGCCCCTCTTTCTGGTGCTGGCCTACGGGCTGCTGCGCTTTGCCTCCACTGCCTTTCAGGAGCTGCGCGATGCCATCTTCGCCCGGGTGGCGGAGCGCGCCATGCGCCGGGCCTCGCTGCAGGTCTTTCAGCACCTGCACCGGCTGGATCTGGGTTTTCACCTGGCGCGGCGCACCGGGGCGCTGGCCCGCGATATCGAGCGTGGCACCCGGGGGATGAGCTTTGTGCTGCGCTCGGCGCTGTTCAACATCGTGCCCACGGCGCTGGAGGTGTTGCTGGTGGCGGGCATCCTGATGGTCGCCTTCCAGGTGCACTTCGTACTCACTATCGCCGTGGCGGTGGTGTTCTACGTGATCTTCTCGCTCTACGTGACCGAATGGCGCATCCGCTTTGTGCGCCAGGCCAACGAGATGGACAACCGCTCCAACACCCGCTCGGTGGACAGCCTGCTTAACTACGAGACGGTGAAGTACTTTGGCGCCGAGCGCTACGAGGCGGCGCGCTACGACCGCGACCTGGACGCCTGGGAGGACGCCCGGGTGAAGAACCGCCTGTCGCTGGCCGCGCTCAACACCGGGCAGGCCGCCATCATCGCCCTGGCGATGACCGGGATGATGGGCATGGCCGCCTGGCAGGTGATGCAGGGCGGGATGAGCCTGGGCGATCTCACCATGATCAACGCCTTCCTGCTGCAGTTGTTCATCCCGCTCAACAACCTCGGCTTCGTCTACCGGGAGATGCGCGAGTCGCTGATCAACATCGAGCGCATGTTCGGGCTGCTCTACCAGCCGCCGCGGGTGGCTGACCGCGAGGATGCGGTGCCGCTGCGAGGCAATGGCGGCGAGGTGACTTTCGAGGATGTGCACTTCGGCTACCAGCCGGAGCGGCCGATCCTGCACGGGGTGAGTTTTACCGTGCCGCGGGGGCACAAGGTGGCGCTGGTGGGGCCCAGCGGGGCGGGCAAGTCCACCATTGCCCGGCTGCTGTTCCGCTTCTACGACGTGGACGCCGGCTGTATCCGGGTGAATGGGCAGGATATCCGCGAGGTGACTCAGGAGAGCCTGCGCGCGGCCATCGGCGTGGTGCCCCAGGACACGGTGCTGTTCAACGACACCATTCGCTACAACATCGCCTACGGCAACCCCGAAGCCAGCGAGGCGCAGATCCGGGATGCGGTGCGCCGGGCCCATCTGGACCACTTCGTCGCGCAGTTGCCGCAGGGGCTGGATACGGTGGTGGGCGAGCGCGGGCTGAAGGTCTCCGGGGGCGAGAAGCAGCGCATCGCCATCGCGCGGGTGCTGCTCAAGAACCCGCCGCTGCTGGTGCTGGACGAGGCCACCTCGTCGCTGGACTCGGCCTCGGAGCAGGCCATCCTCGCCACCCTGCAGGAGGTGGCCGAGGATCGCACCACCCTGGCCATCGCCCACCGGCTCTCGACCATCCGGGATGCCGACACCATCCTGGTGCTGGAGGCCGGCCGGGTGGTGGAGCAGGGCAGCCACGACGAGCTGCTGGCCCGGGACGGGCCCTATGCGCGCCTGTGGCGCTACCAGGACCGGCAGCAGCGGCTGGCGACCCGGCGCGAGGCGGCGGCCTCGCGGTAAGCGCGTCTCGATGACGAAAAACCCCGGGCCGTGACGGCCCGGGGCGCCCCTGTGCCCGTGACGCGTTCACGCGCCGCGCCGCCGGGTTTACTTCGGGTCCACCGGCTCCAGTGGGGTGAAGTCGCGGCTGGCCAGGTGCTCCGGCCGCGGCTCCTGGCCGCTGAAGGGGCGCTGCGGGGTGTTCTCCACGCTGTTGTAGACGAACATCAGATTGGTGCGCGGGTTCGGCGAGATGTTGTCCGGCGAGGCGTGCAGGATGTTGCCCTCGTGGAAGACCACGGTGCCGGGCTCGCCGTAGACGCCCTGGACCTCGCCGCAGTTGCGGGTCATCCACTCGATGGTGTCCAGGCTGGGCACGCCGGCCACCTGCTGCTTCAGCGATTGCTCGAAGTTATTCTCCGGAGTCTCGCCGGCCACCGCCACGAACCACTGGTGCGAGCCGGGGATGACGAACAGCGGCCCGTTGTAGGGGGTGTTGTCCGTCAGCATGATCCAGCCGGTGGTCACCCGGCAGCGGGGCATGCCGTCCTCCACGTGCCAGGTCTCGAAGTCCGAGTGCCACTGGAAGGACTTGCCCTTGATCGGCGGCTTCACGTTCACTCGCGACTGGTGGATGTAGACGTCGCTGTCCAGCAGCTGGCGGGCCACGTCCAGCATCCGGCGGTCGCGGGAGATGCGGTCCACCATGGGGCTGAAGTTCTGGGCGGCGAAGATGGAGCGCACCTCGTCGGAGTCGGGTTCGGTGACCACCTCCTTGCGGTGGCTCATCTCTCGGCCGAGCCGGCGCACCTCCTCCAGCATGGGCGCCACCACATCCTTCATCAGTCCGGGCAGCACGATGAAGCCGTTCTTCTCATAGCTGTGGAGCTGTTCTTCCGACAGGCTGTATTCGCTGCGGGCAGGGCCATTGCCGAACACCACGGGGTCCTGGCGTTCACCAATGGCCTCCGCAGTACCCTGACGGCTGGGATAGACGTCGTTTGCCATCAGCATAGGGCTTACCTCCTCTTCCAGTTCCCTTAGGTCAAGGACACATATCCACACCGGGCTCTGCCGGTATTACAGGCATGCAAGTAAGCTTGCCGATACATCGGTTGCGCCTGGACCGCGTGCCGCAGGGGCCGAGGGGATCGGCCGGGCACCCGAAGGGGGGCGGGCGCTCTAGTGCCCCCTTGTTGCGCAACCGCTTATAGATTTAATGGCTGATCTGGAATTTTTCAAGCCCCGGTCCCGGGGGTCGGATCACCGGGGGGGCGGGGCGGGCTTCATTGCCCGATGGCCAGGAAGTAGGGCAGCCAGTAGACGGTGACCAGCGCCGCCAGCAGCACGTTGAACCAAATGGCCAGACGGTAGTGCTGACGCACGGGGCCGTCGGTGTCGATCATGAACACCCGCGCCATCAGTGCATCCAGCAGCAGGACAACCGCCACCAGCGGGGCCAACACCGGCGCCAGCAGGGTGGGCACCAGGGCCCAGCCCTCCGTGACGATGCCGGTCCCCGGCTCCGGTCTCAGCACGATGGCGACCAGCGCGCATAACGCCAGGAACCAGCGCATGCTGCCGAGGGCAATCAGTCGTTGCGAAAGCGGTGTGGCTGCGGTCGCCATTCGGTTCCTCCCGGGGGCGTTGTTGTCATTCAGTTGTAGAACGCCCGCCTGCCCGGGGCAAGACCCGGCGTGCGTCTGGCGCAAGAGATTGTGCAGACCGGTGGGGAGCAGTTAAGCTACCGGGTTACTTCCTGTTTTCCGGGCGCCCTATCCGGGCCTGCGCCCCGTTTCAGCGATCGACCGCCTACACAGAACTGCCACGGTGATGCCATGACTGGTCGGGTATACGTCAAGACGCACGGCTGCCAGATGAACGAGTACGATTCGGACAAGATGGCCGACGTGCTGGTCAAAGAGCGGGGTTACACCCGGGTAAAGGACCCGGCCGAGGCCGATGTGATCCTTCTCAACACCTGCTCCGTGCGCGAGAAGGCGCAGGAGAAGGTCTTCTCCGAGCTGGGCCGCTGGAAGGACTACAAGACCCGGAATGGTGCCGTGATCGGCGTCGGCGGGTGCGTGGCCAGCCAGGAGGGCGAGGCCATCGTCACGCGGGCGCCGCACGTGGACGTGGTCTTCGGGCCGCAGACCCTGCACCGGCTGCCCGACATGATCGACCGGGCGAAGCGGGAGTCGCGGTCCGTGGTCGATGTCTCCTTCCCCGAGATCGAGAAGTTCGATCGGCTGCCCGAGCCGCGCGCCGAGGGTCCCACCGCGTTTGTCTCCATCATGGAGGGGTGCAGCAAGTACTGCTCCTTCTGCGTGGTGCCCTACACCCGCGGCGAGGAGATTAGCCGCCCCTTTGAGGACGTGATCGCCGAGGTGGCGAGCCTGGCCGAGCAGGGCGTGCGCGAGGTGACGCTGCTGGGGCAGAACGTCAACGCCTACCGCGGCCCCATGGCCGATGGCACGGTCTGCGACCTGGCGTTGCTGATCCACTTCGTGGCGGCGCTGGACGGTATCGGCCGCATCCGCTTCACCACCTCCCACCCGGTGGAGTTCTCCGACAGCCTGATCGAGGCCTACCGCGAGGAGCCCAAGCTGGCCGGCCACTTGCACCTGCCGGTGCAGAGCGGGTCCGACCTGGTGCTGAAGCTGATGAAGCGGGGCCACACCGCCGCCGAGTATCTGGACAAGATCGAGCGCATCAAGGCCGCCCGGCCGGGCATCAGCATTGCCTCCGACTTCATCGTCGGTTACCCCGGCGAGAGCGAGGCGGATTTCGAGGACACCATGCGGCTGATCGAGGCGGTAGGCTTCGACCAGTCCTTCAGCTTCCTCTACAGCCCCCGTCCCGGCACCCCGGCGGCCTCCCTGTCCGATAGCACGCCGACCGAGGTCAAGCGCGAACGGCTCTACCGGCTGCAGGAGACCATCAACGCCAACGCCCGGCGGATCAGCGAGTCCATGGTGGGCACGGTGCAGCGGGTGCTGGTGGATGGCCGGTCACGCAAGGACCCCAACGAGATCTCCGGGCGCACGGAGAACAACCGGGTGGTGAACTTCGCCGGCCATCCGCGGCTGATCGGGCACTTCGTGGAGGTGCGCATCACCGAGGCCAAGCCCAACTCCCTGCGCGGGGAGCTGCTGGGCCTGGACGACGACGAGGTGGCGGCCTGAGGCCGGCCCCCGCGCCCTGAGGCGGAATCATTATCGTGTCATCTTGCCCGCGTTCCACACGCCCGGCCGTTGCGCTAGGCTAGCGGTGAGCAAACCGACAACCTGCCGGACCCTGGGCCATGGGCCACGGGGTCGGCCCTGCCGAGAGACAGTAGACGCCAAATTGAGTAATCGTCCGCAAGCCCTGGATTTTGACCTGGAGCCCGCCGACAACGAGCGCCTGGCGCGCCTGTGCGGGCAATTCGACGAGAACCTCCGTCAGGTGGAGCGCCGCCTGGGGGTGGAGATCCGCAATAACGGCCACCATTTTCGAGTGATTGGCAACGGTGACTCGGTTGCCGCCGCCCAGCGGGTGCTCAACGAGCTTTACGGCGATTCCGCGCGCAAGCTCATCGAGCCCGAGGCCGTGCACCTTTGCATTCAGGACGTGGGGGTGGAGGATGACCCTGCGGCTTTCGAGGCCGAGGATGAGGACGAGGCGGATGCGGCCGGCGAGGTGATCATTCGCACCCGCAAGGCCCAGGTGCGCGGGCGCGGTCCCAACCAGCGCGCCTACCTCCGGCGGGTGCTCACCCACGACCTCAACTTCGGCGTCGGCCCCGCCGGCACCGGCAAGACCTACCTGGCCGTGGCCTGCGCCGTGCAGGCGCTGGAGGCGGACGAGGTGCGACGCGTGGTGCTGGTGCGCCCGGCGGTGGAGGCGGGTGAGCGGCTGGGCTTTCTGCCCGGTGACATGGCCCAGAAGGTGGACCCCTACCTGCGGCCGCTCTACGACGCCCTGTTCGAGATGCTCGGCTTCGAGCGCGTAGGCCGGCTGATCGAGCGCGGGGTCATCGAGATCGCGCCGCTGGCCTTCATGCGCGGGCGCACCCTGAACCACAGTTTCATCATCCTGGACGAGGCGCAGAACGCCACCGTCGAGCAGATGAAGATGTTCCTGACCCGCATTGGTTTCGGCTCCACCGCCGTGGTCACCGGGGACGTCACCCAGATCGACCTGCCGCGGGACAAGCCCTCAGGCCTGCGCGACGCGGTGGACGTGCTGCGCGACGTGGACGGGGTCAGTTTCACCTTCTTCACCGCCCGTGACGTGGTGCGCCACGCGCTGGTTCAGCGGATTGTGCAGGCCTATGACAGCCGCAGCGAGTGAACTCGAGCGACTGGACCTGGATGTCCAGTACGCGCTGGAGCCGCGCCCCGGGCTGCCCGACGAGGCGCGCTTCCAGCGCTGGGTGCTGGCGGCGCTGGACGGCGCTGGCCACCCAGGCGAGGCCGCGCTGGCGCTGCGGGTGGTGGCGGAGGACGAGGGCCGCGAGCTCAACCACGCCTGGCGGGGCAAGGACTACCCCACCAACGTGCTCTCCTTCCCCTTCGAGCAGCCGCCGGGCCTCGACGCGCCGCTGCCGGAACTGGGCGACCTGGTGCTGTGCGCCCCCGTGGTGGTGCGGGAGGCACGCGAGCAGGGGAAGGCCGAGGCCGACCACTGGGCGCATCTGGTGGTGCACGGCGTACTCCACCTGCTGGGGCACGACCACCAGAACGATGTCGAGGCCGACGTGATGGAGGACTTGGAGCGGCGCGTCCTGGCCGATCTGGGTATTGCTGATCCCTACCGCGATGACGAACAATAGCGCGCCCCGCCATTGCCTGATGGGTTGCCCCGGCGGCCCATCAGGCAATGGAGGACTTCTCCGGCAACCGACACAGGCCTGATGAACGAGGACCAATCGACGCACCCTGCTCAGAACCAGAACCCCCGACGCTGGCTGGAGCGCATCGCGCAGGTGCTCTCCGGGGAGCCGCGCGACCGTAACGACCTGCTCGAGGTGCTCCGCGACGCCCACGATCGCGGGCTGATGGACGCCGACGGCCTGGCGATGATCGAGGGGGTGCTGCACGTCTCGGAGATGCAGGCGCGCGATATCATGATCCCCCGTTCGCAGGTCACGGTGTTGCCCCGGGACATGCCGCCGCGCGACATGCTCCCCACCGTGGTCCGTACCGGCTACTCCCGCTTTCCCGTTACCGGCGAGAGCCGGGACGACGTGATCGGCATCATGCTGGCGAAGGACATGCTGCGCTGCTTCATGGAGGAGGGCGAGGGCTTCCGTATCCGCGAGGTGCTGCGCCCGCCGATGTTCATCCCCGAGTCCAAGCGGCTGGACGCCCTGCTGAAGCAGTTCCGCGAGGCGCGCAACCACATGTCCATCGTGGTGGACGAGTATGGCGGCCTCGCCGGCATCGTGACCATCGAGGACGTGATCGAGCAGATCGTCGGTGACATCGACGATGAACACGATTACAACGAGGATACCGCCATCCTCACCCACGATGACGGGTCCAGCGTGGTCAAGGCGCTGACCCCGGTGGAGGACTTCAACGAGCACTTCGGTCTGGAACTGCCGGACGACGAGTTCGACACCATCGGCGGGCTGGTGGCCGGGCGGCTGGGTCACGTGCCCCGCCGCGACGAGGTGCTGGAGCTGGACGGGCTGACCCTGCGGGTGGTCCGTGCGGACAAGCGCCGGGTGCACCTGCTGAAGGTCTCGCGCGCGGATCAGACGGACGCCGCGGCACCGGCCGCGGACAAACGGAACTAGGCCGTGCGCGGGCTCGATGCGCTGCGCCGCCGGCCCTGGCTGGCGGCGGTCCTCGCCCTGCTGGCCGGCGCGCTGCTGCCGCTGGCCTTCGCGCCCTTCCACTTTTTCCCGCTGGCGGTGCTCTCGCCGGCCGTGCTGTTCCTGCTGGCCGGGGTGCTGTCCCCGCGTGCCGCCCGCTGGTCCGCCTGGGCCTGGGGCATCGGCTACTTCGGTGTGGGCGTGTCCTGGGTCTATGTCAGCATCCACCAGTTCGGCGGCGCCCCGCCGCTGCTGGCTGGCCTGACAACGGCCGCTTTTGTCCTCGCCCTGGCGCTGTTCCCGGTGCTGCTCGTGGAGGCCGCCCGTCGGCTGGCCCGGCCCGGCAGTGGTTTGCACCTGTGGCTGGCCCTGCCCGCGGTCTGGGTGTTGCTGGAATGGGTGCGCGGTTGGCTTTTCACCGGCTTCCCCTGGTTGCTCCTCGGCTACAGCCAGCTGGACACCCCCTGGGTGGGCTGGGCGCCGGTGCTGGGCGTGCTGGGCATGGGGGCGTGGCTGGCGGTGTTGGCCGGTGGCCTGGCGTGGGTGTGTCTGCAGCCCCGGCAGGCGGTGCGTTGGGGCGCGCTGGCCAGCGCCGCGGTGGCCTTCGCGGTGGCCGGCTGGGGCCTGGACCGGGAGTGGAGTCAGCCGGCCGGCGAGCCGCTGCAGGTGGCCATGGTCCAGGGCAACATGAGCCAGGACATCAAGTGGCTGCCGGAGTACCTGGGGCCTACCCTGGAGCGCTACGAGACCCGCACCCGCCCCTACGCCGGTCGTGTCGACGTGATGGTCTGGCCGGAGACGGCCGTGCCCGCCTTTCTCCACCAGGTGGAGGCCGACTGGCTGCGCCCCCTGGCCGACGAGCTGCGCGACGAGGGCACCGAGCTGCTGGTGGGGCTCCCGGTCTACGAGCGCGAGGCGGACGCCATCTACAACAGCCTGGTTGCCCCGGCGGGCGAGCCGCAGGCCTACCACAAGCACCACCTCGTGCCGTTCGGTGAGTACGTGCCGTTGCGCGATTGGCTGGGCAGTACCCTGGACGTGCTGGGCGCACCGCTGGCCGATTTCACCCGGGGGGCGCGCCCCGAGCCCTTGACGGTGCAGGGGCAACCGGTGGGGGCGGCTATCTGCTACGAGGTGGTCTACGGTGCCACCATTGCCCGTCTGGCCCGGGACTCGCGCTGGCTGGTGAACGTCTCCAACGACGCCTGGTTCGGTCAGTCGCTGGCGCCGCACCAGCACCTGCAAAAGGCGCGCTGGCGTGCCCGTGAGGTGGAACGACCACTGGTGCGGTCCACCAATACCGGCATCTCCGCGTTCATCGGCCACGACGGTGGGGTGGAAAAGGCGCTGCCCCGTTTGGAGCTGGCTGACGGGGCGCACCCGGTGCAGGGGCGTGACGGGCTGACGCCCTATGCCCGCTGGCTGGACTGGCCGGTGGTGGGCGTGGTGTTGTTGGTCGTCGTGGGGCTGATCGGCCGGCGGTGGTGGCGCCACCACACCGGCTGATGGGTGCGGTGGCCGCGGGGTGGCCCGGCCCGGGCGGCTCAGCTGGCGTTCTCTTCCTCTTCCTGGTCCCAGCCGGTGCGGCGCACGAAATGGGTGCCGTTGCAGGAGGAGCAGGGGGGCACGTGGCCGGTCTTGCTGAAGGTCATGGTGCGCCCGCACTCCTCGCATTCCAGCACCCCGGGGCCGGTGATCTCGCCGGTGCGGTACGCCTCGCGCACGTGCCCGGTGCGCTGGAACTCCAGCCACTCCATGCGGGTGCGGTCGGCCACCGAGGAAAAGGCATCCCACAGCCAGTTTTCCAGTATCTGCAGGTCCATGCGGAACCAGCCGCGGAGGTCGCGTTCCTCGGTGTGGGCCAGAAAGCGCCCGGCCTCCTCCACGTCGCGGCGCAGGTACTCGGCGATGTTCTCCGCCTCGTCCCGGGTCAGCTCGCCCAACTCCACGGCCTGCTCCTTGGCCCACTGCAGGGCGTCGCGGACGCTTTGCCGCTCGCCCTTCAGGCGCTCGCGGATGCGGTCCAGCATGCGGTCGTAGCCGCGCAGCAGGTGTTGTTGCTCTTCCTTTTTCCGTTCGTCGCTCATTGCCGCGCTCCGATTGTCCGATTGTCCACCCCATTTAAACGCGTGCAGGGCGGCTTGGCCAGTCACCGGGGGCGGATGCCGGCCACGGGGCCTGCGGTGGAGTCCCCCGGGCCCCTGCGGTATCCTTGCGGGTTTCCCCGGCCGGGCATCGCCGGCACCGAAACCCGCCAACCGTTCAACGTGATATAGGCCCATGGACGCAAGCTATAAACCCGAGCAGATCGAGGCCCAGGCCCAACGCCACTGGGACGAGCAGCAAAGCTTTGCCGCCCGCGAAGAGCGCGAGGGCGAGAAATTCTACTGCCTCTCGATGTTCCCCTACCCGAGCGGGCGGCTGCACATGGGCCACGTGCGCAACTACACCATCGGCGATGTGATCAGCCGCTACCAGCGCATGCAGGGGCGCAACGTGTTGCAGCCCATGGGCTGGGACGCCTTCGGCCTGCCCGCCGAGAACGCCGCCATGAAGCACGGCGTGCCGCCGGCCCGCTGGACCCGCGAGAACATCGCCACCATGCGCGAGCAGCTCCAGCGGCTGGGCTTCGCCTACGACTGGAGCCGCGAGTTCGCCACCTGCGACCCGGAGTACTACCGCTGGGAGCAGTGGCTGTTCACCCGGCTCTACAAGAAGGGGCTGGTCTACAAGAAGACCGCCACGGTCAACTGGGACCCGGTGGACCAGACCGTGCTCGCCAACGAGCAGGTGGTGGACGGCCGCGGCTGGCGCTCCGGCGCGGTGGTGGAGCGCCGGGACATCCCCCAGTGGTTCCTGCGCATCACCGACTACGCCGATGAACTGCTGGAGGCGCTGGACGACCTGCCCGGCTGGCCGGAGCAGGTGCGGGCCATGCAGCGCAACTGGATCGGCCGCTCCGAGGGCGTGGAGCTGGATTTCACCGTCGAGGGTCACCCGGAGAAGCTGCGGGTCTACACCACCCGCCCCGACACCCTCTATGGCGTCACCTACGTGGGCCTGGCCCCGGAACACCCGCTGGCCCAGCAGGCGGCCGAGGGTAATCCGGAGATGCAGGCCTTCATCGAGGAGTGCCGCAAGGGCGGGGTGGCCGAGGCGGACATCGCCACCATGGAGAAACGGGGCATGGACACCGGCCTGCAGGCGGTGCACCCGCTCACCGGCGAGCCGGTGCCGGTCTGGGTGGCCAACTTCGTGCTGATGGAATACGGCCACGGTGCGGTGATGGCCGTGCCCGCCCACGACCAGCGGGACTGGGAGTTCGCCAGCAAGTACGGCCTGGCCATCCGCCCGGTGGTGCACCCGGCCGCCGATGAGCGCGCCGATGTGACTGAGGCCGCCTTCACCGAGGATGGCGTGCTGGCCGACTCCGGCGAATTCTCCGGCCTGCCTTCCGCCGACGCCCGTCAGGCCATCGGCGAGAAGCTGGAGGCCCTGGGCCGCGGCGAGCGCACGGTCAACTACCGGCTGCGCGACTGGGGCGTTTCCCGCCAGCGCTACTGGGGCGCGCCCATCCCCATGATCCGTTGCCCGAAATGTGGCGACGTGCCGGTGCCCGACGAGGACCTGCCGGTGGTGCTGCCCGAAGATGTGGACGTGACGGGCGGGGGTTCCCCCATCAAGTCCATGCCCGAGTTCTACCAGACCACCTGCCCCGAGTGCGGCGGCGAGGCGGAGCGGGAGACCGACACCTTCGACACCTTCATGGAGTCCTCCTGGTACTACGCCCGCTTCGCGTGCGCCGGCCAGGATTCGGCCATGCTGGACGACCGCGCCGACCAGTGGCTGCCGGTGAACCAGTACATTGGCGGCATCGAGCACGCCATCCTGCACCTGCTCTACGCCCGCTTCTTCCACAAGGTGATGCGGGATGAGGGGCTGCTGGGCAGCGACGAGCCCTTCCACAACCTGCTTACCCAGGGCATGGTCATCGCCGATACCTATTACCGCGAGCGCGAGGACGGTGGCAAGGACTGGTACAACCCGGCCGAGGTCACGGTGCAGCGCGATGACCGCGGCCGGCCCGTTTCCGCCGTGCTCCAGGCCGACGGCGAGCCGGTGGTGATGGGGGGCATCGAGAAGATGTCCAAGTCCAAGAACAACGGCGTCGACCCGCAGGACCTCATCGACCGCTACGGCGCCGACACCGTGCGCCTCTACACCATGTTCGCCGCGCCGCCGGATCAGTCCCTGGAGTGGTCCGACTCGGCGGTGGAGGGGGCCTACCGCTTCCTGCGCCGCTACTACGGCCTGGTGCGCGACCACGTGGCCGCCGGCCCGGCCCCGGCGCTGGACGTGAACGCCCTGGATGATGCCGCCCGGGAGCTGCGCCGCAAGGTGCACGAGACCATCGCCAAGGCCTCCGACGACGTGGGCCGGCGCTACACCTTCAACACCGCCATCGCCTCGGTGATGGAGCTGTGCAACGCCCTGGGCAAGGCCGCCGGCGAGCCGTCCGAGGCCACCCGCGCGGTGTTGCAGGAGGGGCTGGAGGCGGCCACCCTGATCCTGGCGCCCATCGCCCCCCACGTCACCCACGTCTGCTGGCAGGCGCTGGGCCACGACGAGTCGGTGATCGACGCCCGCTGGCCGGCGGTGGACGAGTCAGCGCTCACCCGCGACACCGTCGAGCTGGTGGTGCAGGTGAACGGCAAGCTGCGCAGCCGCGTGGAACTGCCCGCCGACGCGGACAAGGCCGCGGCCGAGGCGGCCGCCCTGGCCGATGAAAAGGTGCAGCGCTTTACCGACGGCAAAACGGTGCGCAAGGTCATCGTGGTGCCGGGTAAACTGGTGAACATCGTCGCGAATTGACGCGGAGACCCCAAGACATGCGTCGCGTGGTAAGGCTGGGATTCATCCTTCTGCTCGCCCTCTTGCTGACCGCCTGCGGTTGGCAGCTGCGTGGCGTGGGCGGCGGTGCCGCCGGGCTGGACGGCACCGCGGTCTACGTGGTCGGCTCCCCGGCGCGCGACCTGCGCCAGGCCTTGGCCGAGGGGCTGGCGAATAGCGGGGCGGACGAGGTCGAGTCCCTGGCGGATGCTGATCTGGTGCTGCGCATCGTGGGCGATTCCCGGGACCGGCGATCACTGGCGGTGGACCGGCAGATCCAGGCCCGCGAGTACGAGCTGCGCTACCGGTTGGAGTTCGAGCTGGAGAACGCCGAGGGCGACCGCCTGATGGACCGCAACCAGATCACCACCGTGCGCGGCTACCGGGTGGACCGGGACGACCCCGTGGGCACCGACCGGCGCGAGGATGAACTGTTGCTGGACCTGCGTCGCGACGCGGTGCGCCTGATGCTGCTCCAGGTGGCGGCCAACAAGGATGCCGAACCGCAGGCCGAGGATAACGGCGACACGCCGGACTGACCCGTGCAACTGAAACCGCACGACATCCCCCGCCACCTTCAGCGCAACCTGTTGCCCGCCTACCTGGTGGCGGGGGACGAGCCCCTGCTGATCCAGGAGAGCGTTGATGCCCTGCGGGCCGCCGCGCGCGCCCAGGGCTACGACGAACGCGAGGTGCTGGAGGTGGAGCCCGGCTTCGAGTGGGAGCGCCTGCAGCACGCTGCCGGTAACCTCTCCCTGTTCTCCGAGCGGCGACTCATCGAACTGCGCCTGCCCGACGGCAAGCCGGGCGCCGAGGGGGCGCGGGCGCTGCAGGATTACTGCGCCAAGGCGCCGCCGGACACCCTGTTGCTGGTGATCAGTGGCCGGTTGCCGGGCAAGGCGCGGCAGAGCGCCTGGGTCAAGGCCCTGGAGGGGCTGGGGGCGTTGGTCTACTGCTGGCCGGTCGGGCCGCGGGAGTTCCCCGGCTGGTTGCGCCGCCGGCTCCAGCACCACGGCCTGCAGCCCAGCGACGACGCCATCGAACTGCTGGTGGCCCGCTCCGAGGGCAACCTGTTGGCGGCCAACCAGGAGGTGGAAAAGCTGGCCCTCCTGCACGGCCAGGGGCCCCTCGACGGTGATACGGTGGCCGCGGCCGTGGCCGATAGCGCCCGCTACGACCTCAACGACCTGGGCGACGCCATGCTGACCGGCGACCGCGGCCGCGCCTGGCACGTGCTGCAGGGGTTGCGCGAGGAGGGCACGGCGGCGCCGCTGGTGCTCTGGGCCGTGGCCCGCGACCTGCGGGCGGTGGCGGACCTGCGGTGCAAGCGGCCGGCCAAGCCGGAGTGGGAGCGCTTCCTGCGCGGTCACGGCATTTTCAGGCCGCGGGTGCCGCGGATCGCGGGTGCGGCCCGGCGTGGCCAGCGCCAGGAGTGGCTGCACCTGCTGTCGCGCTGCGCCGAGGTGGACCGCACCGTGAAAGGGGTCGGGGAAGGGCGCGCCTGGGATGAGCTGGCCCGGGTGGTGGACGCCGCCGCGCGCCTGGTCGCGTCAGGGTGAGTCCGGCCCGCACAGGATATACACTACGGATAATGAACCGGAGGATAACAGGCAGGCCATGACCGAAGACATTCGCGCTTACATGCAGACCCTCGGGCAGCAGGCCCGCGACGCCGCCCGGGAGATGGCCCGTGCGGACACCGGCCACAAGAACGCCGCCCTGCACGCCATGGCGGACGCCCTGGAGGAGCACGCCGGCGACCTCAAGCGGGCCAATGCCGAGGACCTGGAGAATGGTCGCGCCAACAACCTGGATGCGGCCCTGCTCGACCGGCTGGAGCTCAACGACGAGCGCATCCAGGGCATGGCCGCGGGGCTGCGCCAGATCGCCGGGTTGCCCGATCCCGTCGGCGCCATCCGCGACCTGGCCTACCGGCCGTCCGGTATCCAGGTGGGGCGCATGCGCGTTCCGCTGGGTGTCATCGGCATCATCTACGAGTCCCGCCCCAACGTCACCGCCGATGCGGCCGCGCTCTGTCTGAAGAGCGGCAATGCCGCCATCCTGCGCGGTGGCTCCGAGGCGCGCCACTCCAACGCCGCCATCGCCGACTGCGTGCGCGCCGGGCTGGAGCGCGCCGGGCTGCCCCGCGATGCCGTGCAGGTGGTGGGCACCACCGACCGTGCCGCGGTGGGTGAGCTGATTCGCATGGACAAGTACGTGGACGTGCTGGTGCCCCGCGGCGGCAAGGGCCTGATCGAGCGCATCNCCGCCGAGGCGAGCGTCCCGGTCATCAAGCACCTGGACGGGATCTGCCACGTCTACATCGACGACGACGCCAACCCGGAGAAGGCCATCAGCGTGGCCTACAACGCCAAGACGCAGCGCCTGGGTACTTGCAACACCATGGAGACCCTGCTGGTGGCGGAGTCCATGGCCGAGCGGGTGTTGCCCGAACTGGGCCGCCGCTACCGCGAGTCCGAGGTGGAAATACGGGGGTGCGCGCAGACCCGCGAGTACATCCCGGAGGCGGTGCCCGCCCGCGACGAGGACTGGGCCACCGAGTACCTGGACGCCATCGTCTCCATCCGCGTGGTGCCGGGGCTGGATGAGGCCATCGAGCACATCGACCGGCACAGCTCCGGCCATACCGAGAGCATCCTCACCGAGAACTGGTCCCGCGCCCAGCGCTTCCTGCGCGAGGTGGACTCCAGCTCGGTGATGGTCAACGCCTCCACCCGGTTCGCCGACGGCTTCGAGTACGGTCTGGGTGCCGAGATCGGCATCAGCACCGACAAGCTGCACGCCCGCGGGCCGGTCGGTCTGGAGGGGCTGACCACCGAGAAGTTCATCGTGCTCGGGGACGGCCAGATCCGCGAATAGCGCCTGCCTGTGACCGCGATTGCACCACAACACCGCCTCTCGCCCCTGGGCCTGTTCGGCGGCACCTTCGACCCCGTGCACTACGGGCACCTGCGTCCGGCGCTGGAGGCGCAGCAGGCTCTGGGCCTGGGCAGCGTCCGCCTACTGCCCTGCCGGCTGCCGCCCCACCGCGACCGGCCCGCCCGGGATGCGGCGCTGCGCCTCGACCTGCTGCGCCTGGGTGCCCGCGAGGTGCCCGGCTTCCGGGTGGACGACCGCGAGCTGCGCCGTTCCGGGCCCTCCTACACGGTGGATACCCTGCGTGAGCTGCGCCTTGAGCAGGGCGCCGAGCGGCCCCTGGTGCTGTTGATGGGCGCCGACAGCATGCGGGGCCTGGGGCGCTGGTACCGCTGGCGCGAGCTGTTCGATTACGCCCACGTGGTGGTGCTTGACCGCCCGGGGTATGTCCCCGAGCCCGCCGCCGAGGTGGCCCCCTTCGTCGCCGAGCGGTACCTGTCCGGGCCGGCCGACCTGCGGCGGGCACCGGCGGGCGGTTTTTTCCGGCTGCCGGTCACCCCGCTGGCCGTCTCGGCCACCCGCATCCGCCGGTTGCTGGCGCAGGGCCGCTCGGTGCGTTTTCTGCTCCCTGAGGCGGTTCGCCGCCATATCCACCAACAAGGCCTGTACGGCTATCCGCAGGTTTGAGGACCGTATTGCATGAGTGAGACCGAGATCAGTCTGGAACAGCTGGAAACCCTGCTGCGCGAGGCCCTGGACGACATCAAGGCCGAGGACGTGGTCTTCCTGGATGTCCGGGGCCGGACTCCGATGACCGACCTGATCGTGGTGGCCAGCGGCCGGTCCACCCGCCACGTGGCCTCGGTGGCCGACAGCGTGGCGGACGACCTGCGCGAACAGGGTATCCGCCCCATGGGCATCGAGGGCGAGCCGGGGTCCGAATGGATCCTGCTCGACCTGGGCGATGCCGTACTGCACGTGATGACCCCGGAGGCGCGCGATTTCTACCGGCTGGAGCGGCTCTGGAGCGTGGACGAGCACGCCGCCCCCGGTGCGCCGGACGAGGAACGGGTCCAGGGCGGTAACCACTGAGCCGTGCGAATCCGGCTGATCAGTGTAGGTGGGCGCATGCCCGCCTGGGCCGCCGACGGCTACCAGGAGTACGCCCAGCGATTGGGTGCCGGCGTCAGCCTGGAACTGGTGGAGATCCCGCTGGGCCGGCGCGGCAAGGGCGCCGATCCGCGCCGGGCCCTGGACGAGGAGGGCCGCCGGATGCTCAAGGCGCTGGGCGACGAGCAGGTGGTGGCACTGGACGTGCGTGGCAAGGCCTGGGACACCCCGGCCCTGTCCCGGCAGCTGGACGGCTGGCTCCACGACGGCCGGGACCTTGCCCTGCTGGTGGGCGGCCCCGATGGGCTGCACCCCGACTGCGTGGCCCGCGCGAACCAGCGCTGGTCCCTCTCGCCATTGACCTTCCCCCACATGCTGGTCCGCGTGGTGCTGGCCGAGCAGCTCTACCGGGCCTGGAGCCTGCTTCAGGGCCATCCCTACCATCGCGCTTGACCCGGGGTGGTCCCGGCGGGAGCCGGTGGGGGCGACAGTGTGCCGCTGGAGCGCGGCCCGGCTTCTTGCTAACCTGCGGTGTCCCGCACTCCGACAACCGGGCCCTCGATCCGCCCGAGCCCATGTTCAGAAGGAGCTGGCGAAGTGAGTTACCTGTTCTGGTCCAGCGAGCTGGACACCGGCATCAAATCGATCGACCAGCAGCACAAGCGTATCGTCGAGTACATCAATCGCCTGGATGACGCCCGTGCCCAGGGCAGCCGGCAACTCATCGGCGAAGTCATCGACGGGCTGGTGGACTACACCCAGTCCCACTTCTCCTTCGAGGAGAAGATGATGGAGGATGCCGGCTATCCGCTGTTGCGGGGGCATCGCCGGGTGCACCAGATGTTCATCAAGCAGGTGGCCGATTATCAGCAGCGCTTCGAGGCCGGGGAGGACGTGGCCGAGGAGCTGCACAGCCTGCTCAAGCGCTGGCTCTTCAACCACATCAAGCACGACGACGCCTCCTACGTGACTGACGTTAAGGCCAGCATGCAGGACCTGGAGACGGATTCCGGGGAGGAGGACGGCGAGCAGGAGGGCTGGCTGGCCCGCAACCTGCGCCGCTTCTTCGGCAGGTCGTCGGGGTAGCCGTTTTCTCAAACCAAGGGACAAAGGGAGGTGTCGCAATGGCTTACCTGGAATGGTCGCCCGAACTGGATACGGGCATCCAAGCAATCGACAGGCAGCACCGGAAGATCGTGGACTACATCAATCAGCTCCACGACGCGCGGCTCCAGGGTGACCGGGGTGTCATCGGCGAGGTGATCAACGGGCTGGTGGACTACACCCAGTCCCACTTCGTCTTCGAGGAGCAGATGATGGAGGACGCCGGCTATCCGCTGTCGCGGGGTCACAAGCGGATCCACGAGTCGTTCATCAAGCGGGTCGCCGCCTACCAGCAGCGCTTCGAGGCCGACGAGGACGTGGCCGAGGAGCTGCACGATCTGCTAAAACGCTGGCTTTATAACCATATCAAGCACGACGACGCCTGTTACGTGGACGATGTGCTGGGCAACATCGAGGGCCTGAGGAAGGAACCGGCAAACAAAGAAGAGGAAGAGAGCTGGGTCGCTCGCAGTCTGCGGCGCATCTTCGGTCGCTGACCGGAGCAGGCGGAACCACCAGAGGATAACCATGCAACCGGAATACCGACCGCACCTTTACCTGGCATCCAACTCCCCCCGGCGACGGGAACTGCTGGACCGCATCGGCGTCCACTACGCCTGGCTGAACCCCGACGTGGAGGAGACGCCGGGGGAGGATGAAAGCCCCGAAGTCTTCGTGCTGCGCCTGGCCCTGGACAAGGCCCGCGCCGGTTACCAAAGCCTGCAGGACAAACCGGAGCGGGAGCGCCTCCCGGTGATGGGGGCGGACACGGTGGTGGTTCTGGACAACGACATCCTCGGCAAGCCGCGTAGCCGGGAGCACGGGCTGGAAATGCTGCAGTCGCTGTCCGGTACCACCCACCGGGTGCTCACCGGCGTGGCCCTGGTGGACGACCGCGAGGCCACCCGCCTGTCGGTCAGCCACGTCACCTTCCGCGAGATCAGCCGCGCCGAGATCGAGCGCTACTGGGAGACCGGCGAGCCCCAGGACAAGGCCGGCGGCTACGCCATCCAGGGCCGGGCGGCGGTCTTCGTGGAGCACATGGAGGGGAGCTACTCCGGCGTGATGGGCCTCCCGCTGTTCGAGACCGCTCAGCTGTTGGAAGAATTCGAAATCGATTACCAACGGCACTGGTAATCGTGGCCCAGGAAATCCTCATCAACGTGACCCCGCGGGAGACGCGGGTCGCCCTGGTCGAGAACGGCGTCCTGCAGGAACTGCACCTGGAGCGGGCCCGCCGGCGCGGCCTGGTGGGCAACCTGTACAAGGGGCGCGTGGTTCGCGTGCTGCCCGGCATGCAGGCGGCCTTTATCGAGGCCGGCCTGGAGCGCACCGCCTTCCTGCACGCCTCCGACATCGCCCGTGCCGAGCCTGCCCCGGTGGGCGAGGCCAACGGCGGCAAGCCGGCCCCGCTGCCCATCAACGAATTGCTGGCCGAGGGGCAGGAAGTGGTGGTGCAGGTCCTTAAGGACCCGCTGGGCAGCAAGGGCGCGCGGCTGACCACCCATATCACGATCCCCTCCCGGTACCTGGTCCTGGCCCCCGGCAGCCGCGCCCTGGGCGTCTCGGCGAGGGTGGAAGACCCGGCCGAGCGTGAGCGCCTGCGCAGTGTCGGCGAGGCGCTACTCGGTGACCGGGGCGATATGGGCATCATTGTCCGCACCGCCGCCGAGCAGGTCTCCGAGGACGCGTTGCGGGCCGACTTCGACTTCCTGCTGCGGCTCTGGCAGTCCATCTCGGAGCGGGCCGCGCACGCCGCCGCAGGCCAGCGGGTGCACGAGGACCTGCCACTGACCGTGCGCGCCATGCGCGACCTGGCGGGCAGCGAGGTGGAGCGCGTGCGGGTGGACTCCCGCGAGAACTACCTCAACGTCGTCTCCTTCTGCCGCCGTTTCCTGCCCGAGATGGCGCAGCGGGTGGAGTACTACCCGGGCGAGCGGCCCCTGTTCGACCTCTACAACATCGAGGACGAGATCCTGCGGGCGCTCAACCGCCGGGTGCCGCTGAAGTCCGGCGGCCACCTGGTCATCGACCAGACCGAGGCGATGACCACCGTGGACGTGAACACCGGCGCCTACGTGGGCCACCGCACCCTGGAAGAGACCATCTTCAAGACCAACCTGGAGGCGGCGCAGGCCATCGCCCGGCAACTGCGGCTGCGTAACCTGGGTGGCATCATCATCGTCGATTTCATCGACATGGTGGAGGAGGAACACAAGCGCCAGGTGCTGCGGGCCCTGGAAAAGGCCCTGCAGAAGGACCACGCCAAGACCCAGATCAGCGGCGTCTCCGCCCTCGGCCTGGTGGAGATGACCCGCAAGCGCACCCGCGAGAGCCTGGAACATCAGCTGTGCGAAGCGTGTCCAACCTGTGGCGGACGGGGGTCGGTGAAAAGCGCCGAGACTGTCTGCTACGAGATCTTCCGCGAGATCCTGCGCGAGGCCCGGCAGTTCGAATCGCGCCGACTGGTGGTGCTGGCCGCCGCCGAGGTGGTCGACCTGCTGCTGGAGGACGAGAGCACCAGCCTCGCACAACTGGAAGAGTTCATCGGTCGCCCCATCGAGCTGCAGGCGGAGAGCCTGTATACCCAGGAACAGTTCGATGTGGTGCTCATGTAAACGGCGGCCCGCAGGCCTGACCGCGGGCGGGTCCGCCCGCGCCTGACCCGGGCCGGAGATTCGCCCTTGCAGCACAAGCTCACCCGCCACATTTCGCATTACGCCCTACGCGCCACCGCCGTTGTGCTGGTGGTGCTGGCGGTGGTGTTGTGGGCGCTGCGGCTGGCCCTGCCGGAGCTGGTGCCCGACTACCGCGCCACCTTGGAGCAGCGCCTGTCCGAAGAGCTGGGCCAGCCGGTCGAGGTGGAGCGCCTGCGGCTGGACTGGCGGGGCTGGCGGCCGCTGCTGCACGCCGAAGGGGTGCGCGTGGGCCCGGAGGAGCAGGCCCTGGGGTTCCGCTCGCTGCGAGTGGAACTGGCCCTGCTGGATAGCGCCGTCAACCGACAGGTGGCCGTGCAGGCACTGGCGCTGGAGGGGCTGCGGTTGGACGCGGGGCTGGATGAGCGCGGCAAGCCGGTGGTTTTGGGACTGGAGGGGCTGACCCTCGCCGAGGAGGCCTTTGACCTGTCGCGGCTGGAGGCCTTCGACTGGTCGTTGCTGCCCGCGCGGATGCGCCTGGACGATGTGGTGGTGCGCTGGCATGCCCCCGACGGCCAGGTCTGGACGGTGCCCGGTGCCGCCCGGCTGCAGCGGGATGCCCGCAGTTTGCAGGCCGACGCCGTGCTGCACCCCCCGGAGGCGCTCGGGGGACGCGTTCAGGGTCAGCTGAAGCTGGAATTGCCGCGGGGCGATGCGGTGCCGGCCGGGCGCGCCCATTTGCAGGGGCAGGGCTTGGTGCTGGCGGCGATTCAGGGCCTGCTGCCCCTGTCAGATCGTGCTTACCAGGTACAGGGGCAGGGCGATCTCGCCCTGTGGGGGGAGTGGCCGGCCGACGGGCCGTTACAGGTCATTGGTGACTTCCGGTTCGGGGACCTGGACTGGCGCCGGACCGCGGACGGCGAGTTGCAGCCGTTGGCCGGGCAGGTCAGCGGCAAGGGACGCTGGTCCGGCACGCCGGCGGACTGGCGCCTGGATGTCAATGACCTGGCGGTGGAGCGCCCCGACCAGGACTGGGCCGCCCAGGACCTGGCATTCGTCCACCGCCGTACCGAAGCCGGTGGCTTCGCGTTGCAGGGCGTATTCCAGCGCGCGCACCTGGACGACCTGGCCCGGCTTGCCTCACTCAGCCCCGGGCTTGCCGATGACACCCTGGCCCGACTGCAGGCGGCCAGCCCCTACGGCGAGTTCCGCGACACCCACCTGCGCCTGGAGCTGGATCGCGAGGGCGGGGTGGCGCAGTTGGATGCCGCTGGCAGCCTCGCCGGCGTGGGCCTGCAGCCGGTGGAGAAACTGCCGGGCGTGGGGCCGCTCTATGGCGAGTTCCGCACCACCGAGCGCGGCGGCCAGGCCGAATTCCGGCTTGAGGACGGCGCGCTGGATTACCCCTACCTGTTCCCTGAGACCATCCCGCTGAGCCAGTTCAGTACCGCTATCCGCTGGTGGGTGGACCCCGATGGCCGCTACCGTGTGGATTTTGATGATATCGCCCTGCGCAACCCGGATGCCCGGGGTGAAGGGCGGTTGAGCCTGGCCGGCCGCCCCGGCGAGCCTCCGTGGATGCGCCTGCAGGCCGAGGCCCGGGACGGCGATGGCAGCCAGACCGCCCGCTACCTGCCCATCCGCTACCTGCCCCCGGGCACCCGGGAGTGGCTGGCCGAAGCGGTGCGCCAGGGGGAGGTCACCGAGGCCCACGTCCACTGGGACGGTCCCGCCTCCGGTGCGCTGTTCCGGGACGGGCAGGTGGACTTCCGTGCCGGTGGCCGCGTGCGCAACGGCGAGCTGGCCTACCAGCCGGACTGGCCGGTGCTCACCGGCGCCGAGGCGGAGCTGGACTTCCGCGGTGCCTCCATGCACATCCGCGGCCATTCCGGGCAGCTGTCCGGGGCGGAGGTCCGACACGTGGACGTGACCCTGCCCGACCTGTTCGAGCCGGTGCTGGCCCTGCACGGGCAGGTCCGCGGCCCGGGAGAGGCCTACCTGGATTACCTGCGCGATATGCCGCTGACCCGCGAGTTGCTGCGGGAGACCGTGCCGATGGCCCTGGACGGTGAGCACGACCTGGCCCTGGGGCTGACGCTGCCCCTGCGGGACTTCGAGCCGGAGCGGGTCCGGGTGGACGGCCAGCTGAGCCTGGAGGCGGGCAGTCGGTACCGCCTGCCGCGCTGGGACCTGACGTTCGACGGTCTGGCCGGTGACCTGCACTTCGACCAACGGGGCCTGCGTACCACCGGTCTCGAGGCCCGTTACCTGGGGCACCCGCTGGTGGTGGATGCGGAAACCGACGACGGCCGTATCTTTCTGCGAGGCCGGGGCCGCGGTGCGCCCGCGGATCTCTTCCCGCAGGTGCCCATCCCTGCCGACTGGGTCAGCGGGGAGACGGCGTGGCGGGCCGACCTGCAACTGCCGGACTTCCGCCCCGAGCAGGGGCCGGAGGATGTGTTGCTGCGGCTCAGCAGCGGCCTGGAAGGCCTGGCCCTTCACCTGCCCGAGCCTCTGGGCAAGGGGGAGCGGGAGAGCCGCAACCTGACCGTGGAGACCCGCATGGACGGGGACGGCCTGGCCCCGGTGCGCTGGCGCTACGCCGATCGCCTGAACGGCGTACTGGCGTTGGAGGAGGCCGAGGAGGGCAGCGATGCGTTCAACGTGCCGCGGCTCGCGGTCGTCTTCGGTGAGGCGGCCGCGGAACTGCCCGAACAGCCCGGTTGGACGGTGTCCGGCGTGGTGCCCCCGCTGAGCCTCGCGCCCTGGCTCGACTGGCTCGATCAACAGGCGCCGGCGGAGCCGGGCACCGCGGCGCTGCCCCCGTTGGCGCTGGACCTGCGGTTCCAGCAGATCGACCTGGGTGAGCTGGCCCTGGACAATCAGCGGGTGGTCCTGGAGCCGGAGCCCCACTCGGGTTGGAGCGTCCGGCTGGATGGCCCCCTGGCCGGCGAGGTGTTCTGGCCCGATGCGCCCGACACCGATCAGCCGGTCCGGGTTGATCTGGACCGCTTGGACCTGGCGCCGGGGCTGTTCACGGAGGAGCGCGAGGCGATGGCCGAGCAGCCGCCGGCAGAGGACGGGGATGACCGGCTGCGGCCAGGCCGGTTGCCGCCCATGGCCCTGGCGGTTGACCAGCTGGTCATCGACCGCCGGGACTTGGGCGAACTCAGCCTGCGCGCCGTGCCGGAGGATAACAGCGCCCGGTTCCGCGACATCCGGCTGGTGGCGCCCACCTTCACCCTGGATGGGGAGCTGGCCTGGCACTTCCGGGACGGCGGGCACAGGACGGAATCGCAGATCTCCCTCGAGGGTGAGCGCGCCGGTGACATCCTCGCCACTTTCGGCTATCTGCCCACCGTCAGCCGCGGGCGCACGCGCATCGAGAGCGACGTGGCGTGGGATAACCTGCCCCAGCGGTTCTCGCTGGCGGCCATGGAAGGGACGGTCTCCCTGCGTATCGACGACGGGCAGATCCCCGACCTCAGCCCCGGGGCTGGGCGGCTGTTCGGGCTGCTCAGTGTCACCACCCTGCCGCGCCGGCTGGCCCTGGATTTTTCCGATATCTTCGGACGCGGCTTCGCCTTCGATCGCCTGCGCGCGGACCTGGACCTGGCCGACGGCGATGCCCACATCCAGCGTTTTGACATCGATGGGCCGGCGGCCAAGCTGGCTCTGGACGGGCGCATCGGGCTGCGCGATCGCGACTATGATCAGACCGTGCAGGTGACCCCGCGGCTGGGGGCCACCATGCCCATCGTGGGCTTTATCTTTGGCGGGCCGGTGGGTGCGGCGGCCGGCTGGCTGGCGGATCAGGTCGCGGGAGATGAGGTGGAGCGCGCAACCCGGTACAGTTACCGGGTGACCGGGCCCTGGGACGACCCCGTGGTGGAACGCCGGGGCGCGGAGTAGGCAGGCGACGGAGCAGACTAATGGCGATTGAGGATGACAAGCGGGTACGGGCAGCGGCCATCCAGATGGTCTCCGGGCCCAATCTGGCCGGTAACCTGGCAGAGGCCGAGCGGTTGGTCGCCCAGGCGGCGGAGCGCGGCGCGCGCCTGGTGGTGCTGCCCGAGAACTTCGCCCTGATGGGGCGGCGCGAGGCCGACAAGCTGGACGTGGCGGAGGAAGAGGGCAGCGGCCCGATCCAGGACCTGCTCGCCAAATTGGCGATCCGCCACCGGGTGCACCTGGTGGCGGGCACCATTCCGCTACGCAACGGCACCCCCGGAAAAGTGCGCGCGGCCTGCCTGCTGTTCGGTCCGGACGGCCGTCGCCTGGCGCGCTACGACAAGATTCACCTGTTCGACGTGGGGGTCAGTGACAGCGAGGCCTACCGCGAGTCCGACACCCTGGAGGCGGGGCGCCGGCCGGTGGTGGTGGACACCGAACTGGGCCGGATCGGCCTGGCTGTCTGTTACGATGTGCGCTTCCCGGAGCTCTTCCGCGGGATGGCCGAGCAGGGCATGGAGATCCTGGCCCTGCCCTCCGCCTTCACCGCCGTCACCGGTGCCGCCCACTGGCGCACCCTGGTGACCGCCCGGGCCATCGAGAACCTCTGCTTTGTCGTCGCGCCCGACCAGGGCGGCCGGCACGCCAGCGGCCGTGAGACCCACGGCGACAGCCTGATCGTCGATCCCTGGGGGATCGTGCTGGACAGCCGGGCCAAGGGCGCCGGCGTGGTGGTGGCCGACCTGGACCTGCAGCGCCAGGCGGAGATCCGCCGCCGTTTCCCGGTGCTGGAGCACCGCCGAATCTGATCGTCCACTGCCCTGCCTGTGGCCCGCCGGCCCGGGCAGGCGACCAAGGGGGATCGCCCCCGGAGCTGATCCATGAGTGCAGTAGTCGACCGACTGGACATCGCCCGCCAACGGATACTGGCACCGGCCGGGCTGGAGGAACAGCACCTGGAACAGGCCTTCGGCCGGCTGATGGGGCCCGGCGTGGATGCCGCCGATATCTACTTCCAGGCTGCCCGCAGCGAGGGCTGGGTCATGGAGGACGGCCGGGTGCGCGAGGGCACCCGGGGCATCGACCAAGGGGTGGGCGTGCGCGCCATCAGCGGCGAGCAGACCGGTTTTGCCTACTCCGACGAGATCGTCCTGCCGGCCCTGCTTGAGGCCTCCGGCAGCGCGCGCGCCATCGCGCGCAGCGGTCAGAGCGCCCGCCTGCAGGCCTGGCAGCGGGGTAGCGGACACAACCTTTACCCCTCGGACAACCCGCTATCGGGCATGAGCGCCGACGACAAGGTGGCCCTGCTCAAGGCAGTGGACGCCGAGGCCCGCGCCCAGGACCCGCGGGTGGAGCAGGTCATCGCCACCCTGGGCGGGGTGCACGAGACCATGCTGGTGGCCAACGCCGACGGCACCCTGGCTGCCGACGTGCGGCCGCTGGTGCGCTTCAACGTCAGCGTGCTGGTGCGCGAGGGCGACCGGCGCGAGAACGGTACCGCCGGTGGCGGTGGCCGGGTGAGTTACGGCTACTTCGTGGACGGCGACCGCGCCCTGGGGTACGCCCGCGAGGCGGTCCGTCAGGCGCTGGTCAATCTGGAGGCGGAGGAGGCCCCGGCCGGCTCCATGCCGGTGGTGCTGGGCCCGGGCTGGCCCGGGGTGCTGCTGCACGAGGCGGTGGGCCACGGCCTGGAGGGCGACTTCAACCGCAAGGGCACCTCCGCCTTTGCTGGGCGCATGGGTGAGCGGGTGGCCTCGCCGCTGTGCACCGTGGTGGATGACGGCACCCTCGCCAACCGCCGCGGCTCGCTCAACGTGGACGACGAGGGCACGCCCACCAACTGCACCACCCTGATCGAGAAGGGCGTGCTCAAAGGGTTCATGCAGGACAAGCTCAACGCCCGGCTGATGGGCACGCAGTCCACCGGCAATTGCCGGCGCGAATCCTTCGCCCACCTGCCGATGCCGCGCATGACCAATACTTACATGCTCCCCGGTCCTCACGACCCGCAGGAGATCATCAGCTCGGTGGACTACGGGCTGTACGCGGTCAACTTCGGCGGCGGCCAGGTGGACATCACCTCCGGCAAGTTCGTCTTCTCTGCCAGCGAGGCCTACCTGATCGAGAACGGCCGCATCACCACCCCGGTCAAGGGAGCCACCCTGATCGGTAACGGCCCCGATGTCCTGACCCGCGTCAGCATGGTCGGCAACGACCTGGAGCTGGACGCCGGGATCGGCGTCTGCGGCAAGGAGGGCCAGAGCGTCCCCGTCGGCGTGGGTCAGCCCACCCTGAAAGTGGACGCCCTCACCGTGGGCGGTACCCGCAACTAGCCGAAGGCAAAGGACACCCCGAATGAGCGACACCGTCACCGCGACAACGCAGGCCAGCCGTCTCCCCGCCAGCGCCGACATGGAGGCGCTCATCCAGCAGGCACTGGATACCGCCCGGACGCTGGGGGCAACCGGTGCCGAGGCCGGCCTGGTCTTCGACCAGGGGCTTTCAGTGAATGTCCGCAAGGGCGAGGTGGACACCCTGGAGCACCACCGTGACCGCGGTATGAGCGTCACGGTCTATTTCGGGCAGCGCAAGGGCAGCGCGAACACCGCCGACTTCCGGCCGGAGTCCCTCCGCGAGATCGTGCAGGCCGCGTGCGATATCGCCCGTTATACCTCGGAGGACCCGGCCCACGGCCTGGCCGACGCCGACCTCATGCCGCAATCGTTGCCGGACCTGGATCTGGAACACCCCTGGGCGCTCACGCCCGAGGAGGCGATCGATCTGGCGCGTCGTTGCGAGGCCGCCGGCCTGGCCGAGAAGGGCATCACCAACTCCGAAGGGGCGGGGGTGGCTACCCACCATGCCCTCAAGGTCTACGGCAACAGCCACGGCTTTGTGGGCAGCTACGCCGGGACCCGGCACAGCATGAACTGCGTCATGGTCGCCGGCGAGGGCGATCACATGCAGCGCGACTACTGGTTCACCGTCGACCGCGCGCCCAACGCGCTGGAACGGGCCGAGGACGTGGGCCGTGAGGCCGCCCGTCGCACCCTGGCGCGAATGGGGGCCCGCCGGCTGGGCACGCAGCGTGTGCCGGTACTCTTCGCACCGAACATGGCGCGCGGCCTGGTCGCCCACTTCCTGGGGGCCATCCGGGGCGGCGCGCTCTACCGCAAGGCCTCCTTCCTCCTCGACCCCCTGGGCGAGTCCGTCTTTCCCGAGTTCGTGCAGATGCGCGAAGAACCCCACCGGCCCCGTGGTCTGGGCAGTGTGCCTTTCGACGGCGAGGGCGTGGCCACGCGGGAGCGTGAGCTGGTCCGCGACGGCGTGCTGGAGGGGTACGTGCTGGACAGCTACTCGGCGCGCCGGCTCGGCATGCAGACCACGGGCAATGCCGGCGGGGTGCACAACCTGGTGGTGGCGCCGGGCCAAGATGACCAGGCGGCGCTGCTCCGGCGAATGGGTACCGGCCTGCTGGTGACCGAGATGATGGGGCAGGGCATTAACCCCGTGACCGGCGATTACTCGCGGGGCGCCACGGGCTTCTGGGTGGAGAACGGCGAGATCGCCTACCCCGTCCAGGAGATCACCGTCGCCGGCAACCTGAAACAGATGTACGCGGGCCTGCAGGCGGTGGGGAGTGACGTGGACCGGCGCGGTAACGTGCACACCGGGTCGCTGCTGCTCGATGAGATGACGGTGGGCGGGGAGTAACGCGCCCCGCCCACGGGCGCCACCGCGACCTGCCGCAGGAGCGGCGCGCGGGCGCGCGCCCCGACGGGCAGGGGACTTAGCGGCGGTCGTCCAGCTTGCCGAAGCGGGTGGACAGCACCTTCTCCAGCTTGCTGATGGCGGTACGGGCGGCGTCGTAGACGTCGTCCTCGGTGGCGCTGGCCATCACCGGGTCCAGGCCGTTGGGGCGCGCCTCAATCCGCACCTCCTTGTTGACCCCGCCTTTGGGGCCGTTGATGTCGCTCATGTGGATCTCAAGCCGGGTGAGGCGATCCCCAAAGCGCTTTTCCAGCACGCCCAGGCTCTCCTTGATGTGCTGCTCCAGCGCATCCGAGTGGTGGACGCCGTCGCCGGGGTTGATCTGGATCTGCATGTTGTCTCCTTGGGTTTTCAGTGAAAGTCAGCGATAGCGGTCGGGGGCCAACGGGGCCATGTCCAGCCCGGGGGTCTCACCGGAAAGGCGCTGCGCCAGCAGGTGAGAGACGCCACAGGCGAAGGTCCAGCCCAGGTGGCCGGTACCGCTGTTGAGGTACAGGTTGGGCACGGCGGTTTCCCCCACGATGGGTGGACCGTCCATGCTCATGGGCCGCAGCCCGCACCAGTCCTCTCGGGTCTCGGGGGCCATATGATCCCGCAAACCGGGGAATGTCGCCAGTACGTTGTTCAGTACATTGTCACAGCGCGCCTTGCGCAGTGACAAATCGTAGCCGGTGAACTCCGCAGTTCCGGCCATGCGCACCCGCCCGCCCAGCACCGAGAGCACCACCTTGCGTTCGTCGTCGATCAGCGGGATGCGCGGCGCGCCGGTCCAGTCGGGCGCGTGGATGGTTACCGAGTAGCCCTTGACCGGGTAAATGGGGACGCGCAGGCCCAAGGGGCGGGCCAGTTGCGGCGTGTAGCTGCCGGTGGCCAGCACCCAGGCGTCGCCGGTCATCTCGCCCTGGGCGGTGCGGGCCGCGACGATGCGCCCGCCCTCGGTACGCCAGCCCTCCACGGTGCAGTTGTTGACCAAGTGGACACCGTGGCGCTCCCGGGCCAGTTCCGCCAGGCGCTGGGTGAACAGACAGGCGTCGCCGCTCTCATCCTCCGGGTAGTAGATGGCGCCGGCCAGCTGATCGGCGGCGTCGGCGTAGGCCGGGTCCAGCTCGACGGTGGCCGCCGGGTCGAGCAGCCGGTACCGCACCCCGACCTCGTCCATATGGCGGGAGGCCTCGGCTGCGGCGTCCAGTGTGGCCTGGTCATTGAAGACCTTGAGGATGCCGTTCTGCGCGTCGTCGTAGCGCAGGCCCGTCTCGGCGCGCAGGGCCCGCAGCCGCTCCAGGCTGTACACGGCCAGGGCGGCGTTAACCCGCAGGCTGTGCTCGTGATGCCGGCGACGGCTGTAACGCAGGAACCCCAGCCCCCAGCGCATCAGGCCGGGCAGGGCGTGGGGCCGCAGTAGCAGCGGGGAGTTCTCGCGACCGATCCAGCGCAGCAGGTCCCAGAGGACGCCGGGGCTGTTCCAGGGCTCGGCGTGACTGGCATGCAGCAGTCCGCCGTTGGCGTGACTGGTCTCGTCGGCCATGGCGGCGGCGCGCTCCAGGACTGTCACCTCGTGTCCGCGTTCCGCCAGGTACCAGGCGGTCGTGATACCGATCACGCCACCACCCACCACAGTTACCTTCATCGGGCCTCCTTGTGTTGTCCCGATCCTCAGCACTTCAGTTGATCAGGTTATACACCCTTTGGACAAGCATCGTCCCGTGGATGTATCCACAGAACCTGTGGATAACGTTGTGGAGGAATCGGGGAAACCCGCCGCAGAGCCAGTCAGCACCTCGCAGGCTGTCAGATTGGTGCAATATTGATCAAAACAGAGAAGCAACTATAAATCAGTAACTTACCGGTTTTCTGGGTGTGGCAGTGGCAAGCAATCAGGCACTTGCAGGCCCTTGACAAGGCGTGATCGGGCAATGTGCATAAAACGGTGTTACCGGAGCAGCAACCCGTCGCCGATGACCGCCAGGGCAGACAGGGTACAGAGGACCAGCAGGACCGGCCGGACCCGGCCGGCATCCACCCAACTGACCGCGTGCCGGGAGAGGGCCAGCCCGGCCAGGGCGGCGGGGGTCAGGGCGAGCGAGAGCAGCAGTTCCTGGCGGCCGAAGTGCCCCAGCAGCGCCAGTCCGGCCACGGACATCACGGTACCGATCAGGAAAAAGCCGCCCAGGTTGGCTCGCACGCGCTGACCCCGGGCGTTCTGGTAGACCAGGGCCATGGGCGGGCCGCCGATCGAGGTGCTGGTCCCCATGAAACCGGAGAGGAAGCCGGCGGCCAGCAGCTTGTTGCGGGTCGGGGTGAGGTGCCAGTGGGAGAGGCTGGCAGCCACCCCCAGCAACACGGAGGCGCCAAGAATGAGCGAGAGGAGGTCGCGCGAGGCGAACCCCAGTATCCACAACGCCAGCGCCATGCCGGGCAGCCGGCCCACCAGCGCGCTGCCCAGCTCCCCGATGGCAAGCCCGGAGCGGTTGCGCCAGACGATGATCAGGGAGATCACCATGGCCAGGAACAGGATCGGCCCGGGGACCAGGGCGGGGTGGATGAGAAAGAGCAGGGGGGCGGCGATCAGGGCCAGGCCGAACCCCAGTGCCCCCTGCACAAAGCAGCCGAAGGCGACCAACAGGGAGGCCAGCACAAGTTGCAGGAGGCTCAGTTCCAACGGGCGCCCTCTCGGTGACTGCGGAAGGCGGCCGAGTATAGCAGAGGGGTGCGCCCGTCAGTCCGCGGGCAGCAGCCGCAACAGCGGCGTGCTGCTGCGGTCCGGCAGCACGTAAAGGTGGCCGTCCGGCGCCACGCGCACGTCCCTGATGCGCCAGTCCAGGTCCTCCAGCAGCCGTTCCTGTTCCACCACCTCGGTGCCGTCAAGGCGCAGGCGCTCCAGATGGCGGTGGGCGAGTGCGCCGACGAACAGGTCGCCCTCCCACCGGGGAAAGGCATTACCCTGGTAGAAGGCCATGCCAGAGGGGGCGATCGACGGTGTCCAGTGGTGAATGGGGGGCTCCATGCCGGCGACCGGTGGGTCTGGCGCGATCTCGGGCCCGTGGTATTCGGTGCCGAAGGTGGCCTCGGGCCAGCCGAAGTTGAGCCCGGGTCTCGGCAGGTTGATCTCGTCGCCACCGCGCGGGCCGTGCTCGTGCAGCCAGACGGCCCGGGTCTCGGGGTGCAGGACCATGCCTTGGGCATTGCGGTGGCCGTAGCTGTAGATGGCCGGCTCGGCGTCGTCTTTGTCCACGAAGGGGTTGTCGGACGGGATGCTGCCGTCGTCGTGCAGGCGCAGCAGCTTGCCGTGGTGGTTGTCCAGTTGCTGGGCGCGGTCGCGCCGGCCGCGATCGCCGATTGTCAGGTACAGGTAACCGTCATCGTCAAAGACGATCCGCGAGCCGAAGTGGCGGCCGCCGCCGGAGTAGGGTGTGGCGGCGTAAAGCTTTTCGAAGTCTTTCAGCTGGTCGCCGTCGAGTACACCGCGGCCCAGGTGGGTGGTCATGCCGCCCCGACCGTAGGCGGAGTAGGTGAGATAGACGGTGGCGTTGTCCGCGAAGTTCGGGTGCAGGGCCACGTCCAGCAGGCCGCCCTGGCCACTGGCGGCCACCTCGGGAGTACCGCTGATACGCTGCCGCTCGCCGGTGTCCCGGTCCACGCGGTTCAGGTGCCCGGGGCGTTCGGTCACCAGCAGGTCGCCGTCGGGCAGAAAGGCCAGCGCCCAGGGGTGGCTGAAACCCTGGCCCAGGCGCTCGATCTGGAAGCGGTGGTGCTGGCTGTCCTCGATGTCGGCAGCCAGCGGCAGCGCGGGGGCGGCAAGCGCGATGCCCCCGACGCCGATCAGCGCTGCGGTGGTCATCAGGTTGCGCATGGGCCGCCCCCTCCGTTTCAGTCCAGCAGGTCCAGGTTACGCACCGCGCCCTTGTCGGCACTCGTGGTCAGTTTAGCGTAGGCCTTCAGGGCCGTGGTGACCTTGCGCTGGCGGGGTGCGGCCGGTTTCCAGCCCTCGCGCCCGCGGGCGTCCATCGCCTCGTGGCGGCGGGTCAGTTCCTCGTCGCTGATGTCGATGCGGATGCTGCGCTTGGGGATGTCGATGCAGATCCGGTCGCCCGGCTCGATCAGCCCGATATTGCCGCCCTCGGCGGCCTCCGGGGAGACGTGACCGATGGACAGGCCCGAGGTGCCGCCCGAGAACCGGCCGTCGGTGATCAGCGCGCAGTCCTTGCCCAGCCCGCGGGACTTCAGGTAGCTGGTGGGGTAGAGCATCTCCTGCATGCCCGGCCCGCCGCGCGGCCCCTCGTAGCGGATGATGACTACATCGCCCTTCTTTACCTGGCCACCGAGGATGCCCTCCACGGCGGCGTCCTGGCTCTCGAAGATGACGGCCGGCCCGTCGAAGGTGAGGATGGACTCGTCCACCCCGGCGGTTTTCACGATGCAGCCCCGCTCGGCCAGGTTGCCGTAGAGCACCGCCAGCCCGCCATCCTTGCTGTAGGCGTGCTCCAGGGTGCGGATGCAGCCGCACTCCCGGTCCAGGTCCAGTTCCTCGAAGCGGGTGGACTGGCTGAAGGCGGTCTGGCTGGGCACGCCGGCCGGACCGGCCTTGAAGAAGTCGTGCACCGCCGGGTCATCGGTGCGTTTCACGTCCCAGCGCTCCAGGGCCTCGGCCATGGTGTTGCTGTGCACCGTGGGCACGGTGGTATCCAGCAGCTTGGCCCGGTCCAATTCGCCGAGGATGCCCATGATGCCGCCGGCGCGGTGCACGTCCTCCATGTGGAAAAGCGGGGTGGCCGGCGCCACCTTGCAGAGGTTGGGCACCTTGCGGGAGAGCTTGTCGATGTCGACCATGTCGAATTCGACTTCGCCCTCCTGGGCGGCGGCCAGCAGGTGCAGCACGGTGTTGGTGGAGCCACCCATGGCAATGTCGAGGCTCATGGCGTTGCGGAAGGCGGAGCGGCTGGCGATGTTGCGCGGCAGGCAGCGCTCATCGTCCTGCTCATAGTAGCGCCGGGCCAGTTCCACCACGGTACGGCCGGCGTCGCGGAAGAGGCGCTCACGGTCGGCGTGGGTGGCCAGCAGCGAGCCGTTGCCCGGCAGGCTCAGGCCCAGGGCCTCGGTAAGGCAGTTCATGGAGTTGGCCGTGAACATGCCCGAGCAGGAGCCGCAGGTGGGGCAGGCGGAGCGCTCGTAGATGGCCACGTCCTCGTCGGAGACGTCGGGGTTGGCGGCGGCCACCATGGCATCGACCAGGTCGGTGGAGATCTCCTCGCCGCTGGCCAGCTTGGTCTTGCCCGCCTCCATGGGCCCGCCGGAGACGAACACCACGGGGATGTTCAGCCGCATGGCGGCCATCAGCATGCCGGGGGTGATCTTGTCGCAGTTGGAGATGCACACCAGCGCGTCGGCGCAGTGGGCGTTGACCATGTACTCCACGGAGTCGGCGATGATGTCGCGGCTGGGCAGGCTGTAGAGCATGCCGTCGTGGCCCATGGCGATGCCGTCGTCCACGGCGATGGTGTCGAACTCCTTGCCCACGCCACCGGCCTTCTCGATCTCGTCGATCACCAGCTGGCCCAGGTCCTTCAGGTGGACGTGGCCGGGCACGAACTGGGTGAAGGAGTTGGCGACGGCGATGATCGGCTTCTCGAAGTCGCCATCCTTCATGCCGGTGGCCCGCCACAGGGCGCGGGCGCCCGCCATGTTGCGACCGGCGGTGGACGTCTTGGAGCGATACTGCGGCATCTTTGACCTCTGTGTTCAGGGATTCGCGGTTAGCCGTTCATTATTGGACCTTGCCGGGCCGAGGGGAAGCCCCGGTTCACGGCGCCCCATCGGGTCGCTGGCGCTCATGCAGCCAGAAGACCTCTTCGCCGCCACCCTGGCGGGCGATACAGCGGGCCGCAACGAACAGCAGGTCGGACAGGCGGTTCATGTAGCTGAGTAGCGGCTCGCTGACCGGGCCGTCGCTGGCATTCAGCGCGACCACCAGTCGTTCCGCCCGCCGGCAGATGGCCCGAGCCAGGTGGCAGTGGCTGGCGGCCGGGCTCCCCCCCGGAAGGATGAACTCCTTGAGCGGCGGCAGGTCGCCGTTCAGGTCGTCCAGCAGGGCTTCCAGCGCCTCCACCTGGGCGGTGTCCACCGACTGGTAGCCGGGCAGGCTAAGCTCGGCGCCCATATCGAACAGTCGGTGCTGTACCGGTGCCAGAGCCTCGCGGACACGTTCGGGCACCTCCTGCGACAGGACGATGCCCAGGGCGCTGTTCAGCTCGTCCAGGGTGCCGATGCACTCCATCCGCAGGTCGGCCTTGGAGAGGCGGCGGCCATCGGCCAGGGCGGTGGTGCCCTGGTCGCCGGTGCGGGTGTAGATCTTGCTCAGGCGGTTGCCCATGTGTGCTCCCGGGTGGGTTGGTGGGTGGTCGCGTATTTTACCAAGGGCGACCGTCGGTTGCCCGCCGCGGTAGCCTGTTGCGGAACCGGACCACACCCTGGACGCTATCAGATATGCCCGCTGACCCCGTTTGCACGCTCCGCTGCCCCCTGTGCCAAGCCCCCGGGCCGGCCCACTTCGCCAGCCTGCACGAGGGCGAATACTGGCGCTGCCCGGTCTGTGGGTTGACCTTTCTGCACCCGGACTGGCATCCCGATGTTGCGGCCGAGCGGGCGCAGTACGAGACCCACGAGAACGATCCGCTCGACCCCGGCTACCGGCGGTTCCTCGCCCGGCTGGCCGACCCGTTGGTGGCGCGGCTCCCGGCGGGGGCGGAGGGGCTGGATTACGGCTGCGGGCCGGGGCCGGCCCTGGCGATAATGCTGCGCGAGGCGGGTTTCCCCACCGCGGTCTACGATCCCTTCTACGCGCCGGAGACGGCACTGCTGGAAAGGCAGTGGGATTTCATTACTTGCAGCGAGGTGGTGGAGCATTTCCACCACCCGGGGGCGGAGTTCGACCGCCTCCATGATCTGCTCCGGCCCGGGGGGTGGTTGGGGGTGATGACGGAGCTGTTGACGGACGACGCCCGCTTTGCCGGCTGGCGCTACCGGCGCGACCCCACCCACGTGGTCTTTTACACGGATGCGGTACTGACCTGGATCGCCGCGCGTTACGGCTACGCGCTGTATCGGCCGGGACGGAACGTGGCGCTGTTCCGCAAGCCGTGATGGCTGGCTGCAGCGGGCGACGCACTGCTCGCGCTGGGCTGCCTGGTCTAACAGGTCGGCCTGGCATTCCAACAGTCGCTCCTTGAGTCGGTGGATATCCGGTTCTTCAATGTCAGTCATGGAGCCAACATAACCCAGTGGTCTGGCGTCGTGTGTTGAGGGAGGTTTCAGTGATGCATATCGGCAATGTTGAAGTGGAGTGCCAGCAGGGCGATATCGCCGGCCAGCTGGGTATTGATGCCGTGGTGAATGCGGCGAATGCGCAGTTGAGATCGGGGGGCGGAGTGGCTGGGGCCCTGCACCGCGCGGCCGGCCCGGGGCTGGCGGAGGAATGTCGCCCTCTGGCACCGATCAACCCGGGGCAGGCGGTGATCACGTCGGGGCATGAACTGCCCAATCCCTACGTGATTCACACCCTGGGCCCGGTCTACGGGGTGGACGAGCCGGCGGAGGAACTGCTGGCGGCCTGCTACCGCAATTCGTTGCAGCGTGCTGAGGAGCAGGGGTTGCGGTCGGTAGCCTTCCCCGCGATCTCCACCGGGGCCTTCGGTTACCCCCTGGAGCCGGCGATCCGGGTCGCCGTGGATACCGTGTTGCGGGAGGCGCCGTCACTGGAATACGTGCGCCGGGTGCGTTTTGTGCTGCACGACGCCGGGCTGCGGGACCAATTCGAGCGCATCCTGACGGAGATGGCGCAGCGGCGTTGACCCGCGGTGCCGCGGTCAGCGGCGGCGCTCCAGGGTCTGGTAGGTGAGGGGCCAGCCGTTGGTCTCGTCGCTGGGGGGCTGGTGCTCGGCGACCACCTCCCAGTCGGCGAGGTCGATCTCGGGGAAATACGTGTCGCCGGCCACCTCGGCATGGATGCGGGTGAGCTCCAGCCGATCGGCGTCGGGAAGGAAACGCCGGTAGATGGCCTCGCCGCCTATGATCATTACCTCTTCCACGTCGCCGGCGGCGGCCAGGGCGGCCGCGGGGTCGTGGACCACGGTGCAGCCCTCGGCCTGCCAGTCCCGTTGCCGGGTCAGCACGATGTTGTGGCGGCCGGGCAGCGGGCGGCCAATGGATTCGTAGTTGCGCCGGCCCATGATGATGGGGCGCCCACGGGTGCGGGCCTTGAAGTGCTGGAGATCCGCCGGAATCCGCCAGGGCAGGTCGTTGTCGCGACCAATGACCCCGTTGTCGGAGAGGGCGGCGATCAGGGTGATTTCAGGGCGTCGGTGCATGGGGTTCCGATTCCTTCAGCCGGGTAGCAGCAGGGGTAAGAGCGGGAGGATGAGCGCGGTGAGGATCCCGGCCAGGCCGAGCCCGAGCCCGGCGAAGGCCCCGGCGAGCGCGCTGATCCCAAAGGCCTGGGCGGTACCGAAGCCGTGGGCGGCCACGCCCAGGGCGAAACCCTGGACGCTCTCGTCGCGCAGGCGCAGCACGCGGAAGACCAGCGGCGCGGTGATGCAGCCCATGGTCCCGGTGATGAGCACCAGGCCGGCGGTGAGCGAGGGCAGGCCCCCGATCTTTTCGGCGATGCCCATGGCGATGGGCGAGGTGACCGACTTGGGGGCAAGTGACAGCAGTGTCTCCCGGCTGGCACCCAGGGCCAGCGCCACGCCCACCGCGCTAAGTGCGGCCGTGGTTGCACCCACGGTGCCGGCCACCAGCAGCGGGACCAGCAGCTCGCGGATACGCGCCAGATGATCGTAGAGGGGGATGGCCAGGGCCACGGTGGCCGGCCCAAGCAGAAAGTGGATGTACTGGGCGCCATCGAAGTAGGTCTGGTACTCGATCCCGGTCACCCAGAGAAAGCCCATGAGCAACAGGATGGCGGGCAGCACCGGGTGGGCCAGCGCGTGGCGACCGGTGCGTTCCCAGAACCAGGTGGCCGCCAGGAATGCGAGTAAGGTGATGGTGAGCCCCAGCAGGGGGCTGTCCGACAGGAACACCCAGAAGGCGCCCAGCTCATCCGTCATGGTGGCGCCTCCTTTGCAGCCGTTGCAGCACCCAGCCGGTCGCCGCAAGGGTCAGCACCGTGCTGACCAGCAGGCCGATCAGGATCGCCAGCCAGTCCTGACCGATCAGGTGCATGTGGGCCATGAGGCCGACCCCCGCCGGGACGAACAGCAACGCCAGGTAGGCAAGCAGCCCCTCGCCGGCCAGGCGCAGGCCCTTCGGCACGCCGCCCATGGCCACCAGGGTGGCAAACAGCAGCAGCATGCCGATTACCGGTCCCGGGATGGGCAAATAGAGCACCCGCGAGAGGAACTCGCCCACCAGCTGAAAGACCAGCAGCATGGCGAAGCCGTGGAGCATCGGGTCAGTCCGCCGTGGTCGCGTGTTCGCGCAGCGAGATGACCGGCCAGTCCCTGTCCAGGGCCGTGTCGCGCAGGACCGGGTCCGGGTCCACCGCCACCGGGTGGTCCACCTGCTCCAGCAGGGGCAGGTCGTTGTGCGAGTCACTGTAGAACCAGGTCTGTTCCGGTTGGCCGCCGTGCCGGCCCAGCCATTCTTCCAGGGCCCGGACCTTGCCTGCCTGGAAGGTGGGGGTGCCCACGTGGTGGCCCGTGTAGCGGCCCTCGCGCCATTCGGGTTCCGTGGCCAGCAGGGTGTCGACGCCGAGGATATCGGCGATGGGTTCCGTGACGAACCGGTTGGTGGCGGTGATGATCATCAGTTGGTGGCCCTGCGCCCGGTGCTCGTCCAGCAGTTGCTCACCGGCCGGCAGCACGATCGGGCGGATGTACGTCTCGATGAAGTCGCGCCGCCATTCCCAGAGTCGCTCCGGCGGGTTCTCCGCCAGGGGCTTCAGGGTGAAGCGCAGAAAGGCGTCGATATCGAGGCGACCGGCCTGGTAATCCTCCAGGAACTGATTGTTGACAGCGCGGAAGCGTTGTTCGTCCACCAGTCCCCGGTCGACCAGGAACTCGCCCCAGAGGTGATCGCTGTCGCCTGCCAGGAGGGTGTTGTCCAGATCAAAGATCGCCAGCTTCATGTCGTGTTCCATTGGGCTTGCAAAGGGCCTATGTTAGCAGGCGGGTAAAACCGGGTGGATGCCCATGCGGCGGGTGCCGGTACACTTGTTAAAACGCCGATTTGTTTGCACTGGCTCGGCTGTGAAAGAATAACGTAGGGCACCAGCTGGCTTGGGGTTTCTTAAGTGGTTGATTCGGATGGTTTTAGGCCAAATGTCGGGATAATCCTGGCGAATGCGGCGGGCAAGGTCTTCTGGGCCCGGCGCATTGGTCAGAATGCCTGGCAGTTCCCCCAGGGCGGGATCAAGGCCCATGAGACCCCCGAGGAGGCCCTTTATCGCGAGCTGGAAGAGGAAGTCGGGCTGGGCCCGGGGGATGTCGAGATCATGGGCTGCACCCGTGGTTGGTTACGCTACCGCCTTCCGCGCCGCCTGATCCGCAACCACAGCCGGCCGATCTGCATCGGCCAAAAACAGGTCTGGTACCTGCTCCGGCTGGTCAGCGATGAGAGCCAGGTGCAACTGGACCGCTCCGGCCACCCCGAGTTCGACCACTGGCGCTGGGTGCATTACTGGCACCCGGTAAAGGAGGTGGTCTTCTTCAAGCGGCGGGTCTATGTCCGGGCACTGCAGGAGCTTGGCCCGCTGCTGTTTCCGGACGGCCTGCCGCACCGGCCCGCCTCCAGCCGCCCCAGGGGCTCCGCCCACCCGCGCGGCCGGCGGCGCGCCTGAGTTCGGGAGTTACCGGCATGCTCGAGGTCCTGCATCGCATATCACGTGAGGTCAACGCCGCACCCGGGCTGCGCCAGGCACTCAGCATCATCGTAAAGCGGGTGGCGGACGCCATGCGCGTGGATGTCTGTTCCGTCTACCTGGCGGACCCGGAGACTGACCGGCTGGTGCTGATGGACACCCGTGGGCTCAACCCGGATGCGGTTGGCCGCGTCCGCCTGCGGCCCTCGGAGGGGCTGGTGGGGATGGTGGCCGAGCGTGGTGAGCCCATTAACCTGGACAACGCCTACGACCACCCGCGGTTTCGCTACTTTCCGGAGACCGGCGAGGAACTGTTCCACTCCTTCCTGGGCGTGCCCATCGTCCACTATCGCAAGCTGCTGGGCGTGCTGGTGGTGCAGCAGATGGCGGAGCGCCGCTTTGACGAGGATGACGTGGCCTTTCTGGTCACGTTGGGCGCGCAGTTGGCGGGCGCTATCGCCCACGCGGAGGCCAGCGGCGGCCTGGATAGCCTGCATAACGGTGACCCGGCCGGAAAGGGGCACATGCTGCAGGGGTTGCCGGCGGCACCGGGCGTGGCCATGGGGACGGCCGTGGTCCACGCCGCGCAGGCCGACCTGGAATCGGTACCGGACCGTGAGCCCGACGACATTGATGCCGAAAAGTCGCGGTTCATGGCGGCGGTGCGCGCCGTCCGTGAGGAGCTGCGCCGGCTCTCCGGCGAGTTGGAGGGCACGCTGTCCTCGGACGAGCACATGCTCTTCGATGTGTACCTGCGGATGCTCGACGATGACAGCCTGGTGGGCGAGACCATGCGGGCCATCGAATCGGGTAACTGGGCACCGGGTGGCTTGCGCCAGACTATCGGTCAGCACGTCCAGGTCTTCGAGGACATGGAGGACCCCTACCTGAGGGAGCGGGCCAGCGATATCCGTGACCTGGGCAGTCGTATCCTCGCCCGCCTGCGCGAAGACAGCGGCAAGGCGCGGCCCCTGCCGGACCGGGTCATCCTGGTAGGCAAGGAGGTGAGCGCCACCCAGTTGGCCGAAGTGCCGCAGGAGAACCTGGCCGGGGTGGTGTCCGCCACCGGGACCCGCAACTCCCACGTGGCCATTCTGGCCCGGGCCCTGAGCGTGCCCGCGGTGATGGGGGTGTCCGACCTGAGGGCGGGCCGGATGGACGGCAAGCCGGTGATCGTCGACGGGTACTCCGGCCGCTTCTACGTGCAGCCCAGCGAGGCCGTCCGCGAGGAGTACGAACGGCTGGCGCGGGACGAGGCGGAGTTCGCGGACAGCCTGGAAAGCCTGAAAGACCAGCCTGCGGAGACCCCGGACGGCTTCGGAATCAAGCTTCTGGCCAATACGGGCCTGATCTCCGATATCAACCTGTCGTTGGCCAGCGGATGCGACGGCATCGGCCTGCACCGCACCGAGTTCCCCTTTATTGTCCGTGATCGCTTTCCGGGCGAGGAGGAGCAGGCCATGCTCTACCGGCGCGTGCTGGAGTACTTCCGGCCCCGCCCGGTGGTGCTGCGCACGCTGGATATCGGGGGTGACAAATCGCTGCCCTACTTCCCGGTGCAGGAGGAGAACCCCTTTCTGGGCTGGCGCGGTATCCGCCTGACCCTCGACCACCCGGAGATCTTCCTCACCCAGCTCCGGGCCATGCTCCGCGCCAACATCGGCAACGGTAACCTCCGGGTCATGTTCCCCATGATCAGCCGGCTACACGAGGTGGACGAGGCCAAGGCGCTGCTGGCCCGGGCCGTGGAGGAGCTGCGCGAGGAGGGGATGGAGGTGGAGATGCCCCCGATCGGGGTGATGGTCGAGGTGCCCGCTGCCGTGGTGATGGCCGACAAACTGGCCCAGAGGGTAGCCTTCCTCTCCGTGGGCACCAACGACCTCACCCAGTACCTGCTCGCTGTCGACCGGAACAATGCCCGTGTGGCCTCGCTGTATGACGAGTTGCACCCGGCAGTCCTGCAGGCCATCGCCGAGGTGGTGGAGGCCGGGCGGAAGCACGACTGCCCGGTCAGCGTGTGCGGCGGCATGGCCGGTGATCCCGCCGGTGCCATCCTGTTGCTGGCGTTGGGGGTCAACAGCCTGAGCATGAGTGTGGCCAGTCTCCTGCGCATTAAGTGGGTGGTGCGCAGCATGAGTCGCGAAAAGGCCACCGAGTTACTGACCCTGGCCCTGGAAATGGAATCGCCCGACGACGTCCGCGCAATGCTCAAGCGCGCGCTGGACGAGCAGGGTCTGGGTGGTTTGATCCGCGCGGGCAAGTAGGTTGGGAACCGGACTTCTTTGCAGTTGACAATGCCTCTCATTTAGATCTAACTTTGGATCTAACGAGGAGGTGGCCATGTACGTGTGTATCTGCAAAGCGATTACGGATCGTGACGTGCGGCAAGCCTTGGACGAAGGCTGCTGCTGCATGCGTGATCTCAAGGAGCGGTTGGGTGTCTGCAGCGCCTGCTGCAAGTGCGCGCCGGCGGCCAAGGCCCTGCTGGAGGAGCACATGGCGGATGCCGGGCTCGCGCGACTGGCCCGGAGCGTTGCCTGATTACACGGGGTTTTCCGTCCCCGGTGGCATACTGCTAGACTCGGGTCATACCGGTTACATCCAATCCATCGCTGGGAGTGCACTGATGAAGGGCGACTCAAAAGTCATCGAATACCTCAACAAGGCGTTGAAGCTCGAACTCACCGCCATCAACCAGTACTTCCTGCATTCGCGGCTCGCGGATGACTGGGGGCTGACCAAGCTCGCCGAGAAGGAGTACGAGGAGTCCATCGACGAGATGAAGCACGCGGATGAGTTCATCCAGCGGATCCTCTTCCTCGGTGGCATGCCCAATCTGCAGGACTACGGCCGGCTGCGTATCGGTGAGAACGTGCGTGAGCTGCTTCAGGCCGATCTGGAGGGTGAGCACGAGGGGCGTGATCTCTACCGGGAGGCCATCGCCTACTGTGAGCAGGTCAAGGACTACGTCAGCCGCGACCTGTTCAAGAAGATCCTCGAGGACGAGGAAGGTCACATAGACTGGCTGGAGACCCAGCTGGAGCTGATGGACCGCGTGGGCGAGCAGAACTACCAGCAGTCGCTGATGTAAGTCGGCCGGGCCGCGGCAGGCCCGCTCCATTGCCCACATCCCACGAACAGGGGGCGCTCCGGCGGGGCGCCCCCTGTTTCGTTCAAGATCGAATTGTCCCGCCGCCGTCCGTCAGAACGGCTTGACCACGGCGAGGATCACCACCGCAATCAGCACCAGCACCGGCAGTTCATTGAAGACCCGGTACCACCGGTGGCTGCGGGTGTTGCGATCCTCCCGGAAAACCCGCAGCAGGCGCCCACAGTAAAGGTGATAGCCGATCAGCAGGGCAACCAGCAGCAGCTTGGTGTGCAACCAGCCCTGCGTCAGCCAGCCCGGGATGAGCACCAGCAGCCAGATTCCCAGCCCCACCGCCACGATGGCGCTGGGCGTCATGATGCCGCGGTACAGCTTTCGCTCCATGACCTTGAAGCGTTCGATACCGGCGCGGTCCTCCGCCATCGCGTGGTAGACGTACAGCCGGGGCAGGTAGAAGAGCGCCGCGAACCACGTGACCACCGCGATGATGTGAAAGGCCTTGATCCACAAGTACATGGTCAGCTGCGCTCCAGCATGCGTTCGATCTGGCCGCGCACGCGGTCCATGTCCAGTAGCCCGAGCCGCTGCCAGACCACCTTGCCGTCCGGGTCCACCAGGTAGGAGGTCGGCGTGACCCGGACCTCGCCGAAGGCCTGGGAGATGCTCCGGTCACTGTCATGGGCGATCAGGTAGCTCATCTCCCGCGCTTCGACGATGGCCTCGATCAGTTCCGGGTCGTCGTAGTGCATCGCCACGCCGACCACGGTGACACCCCGTTCGGCCATCTCGTCGTGCAGGGCCTGCAGGTGGGGGATCTCATCGATACAGGTGGGGCAGTCGGTCGCCCAGAATGTCACCAGGACCGGTTGTCCCCGCAGTGAATCCAGGGAAACCTGCTCTCCCTCCAGCGTGGTGAAGGTGGCCTCCGGGCGGGATTTTCCTTCCCAGGGGGCGATCAGGACCAGCGCTACCGCGGCCGCGGCGATGACACCGATGGTGGCGACCAGCATTTTCCGGGTGTTGCTCATATCACTGCGCACTCCGCAATGTGTGCCAAACGGGAGTTCCAAGTTTACCGGGGGTGTGCGCTCCCGGGAATGATTTTCGCTGCCGGCAGCGTTACTGGAAGTACTGGTGTTCCAGGTCCTGCCGGGTGATCACCCCCAGGTAGCGGCGAATACCCGGAGCAATGGTGTTGACCACGCAGAGCGCCTCCACCTCCCGCTCCTGGAACAGGGCCAGGGCCTCGCGCAGGCTTGCCCGGTATTCGATGGTATCCGGCTCCAGCCGTTTGGCCGGTATCTGCAGCAGGTCCACCTCCATGGTGCTCTCCACCTGCAGATGGTGCAGCAGGTCAGTGACAGGGAGCAGGGCCTGCGGTGCCACGCCATCCCGGTCCATCATCAGGATCCAGCGCGGGTTTGTTGCCAGTGCCTGCTCGAGCGTCCGCCGGTCGGTGTGCCGGGGTACCACCACCAGGCGCCGGTCCATGATGCGCGCGATGCCCAGCCGGCTGAGCGCCTGGAACAGCGGATTGCTGCGGAAATCCAGGCCGCGTAGCCGGAGCTGGTGCAGGTAGACGGAGTCCTTTGCGAACACCTCGCCCGCCACCAGCACCGCCATGGCGATGGTAAGCATGCCCGGCAGGATGATGTTCGGATTGGCGGTCAGCTCCAGCATGGCGGTGAGTGCCGCCAGCGGCGCTCGCAGGGTGGCGCCCATCATCGCGCCGAGCCCCAGCATCACGTAAAGGCTGGGTTCGGAGGCCGCTGTCGGGAACAGCACCTGTGCCGCCTGACCTAGCAGGCCGCCGGCCGCCGCACCGATGACCACCGTGGGGCCGATCAGTCCGCCCGGTATGCCCAGCCCGATGGCCAGGGTGCTGGCCAGCAGTTTGGCGATGACCAACGCAATCAGCGTCAGCGTGGCCACCTCGCCGAGCAGGATGAGGTTGACCGTCTCGTACCCCACGCCCATGACCTCGGGCAGCACCATGCCGATCAGCCCCACCGCCAGCCCCGCGAGCCCGGTCCGCAGCGCCAATGGCCAGCGGGTGAGGCTATTGCTGAAGAACATCAGGCTGTGGATGAAGGCGGCGGCCAGGGCGCCGATGAGCAGGCCGCAGACCAGCAGCCACCCCAGCTCCCCCAGGCTCTCCAGGTGCACGGCCGGGACAGAAAAGGCGGGGCTGCTGCCGTAGATGAGCTGCGTGATCACCGTGGCGGTGACGGCCGAGAGCATCACCGGCAGGAAACCGCTCAGGGTGTACTCCAGCATCACCACCTCCATGGCGAACACCACCCCGGCCAGGGGCGTGTTGAAGGTGGCGCCGATTGCGGCGGCCACCCCGCAGGCCACCAACGTGCGCAGGCTGTTGTTGGGCAGTCCCAGGCGCTGGCCGAGCAGGCTGCCGCTTGCCGCGCCCAGGTGGATGGCCGGCCCCTCCCGGCCCACGGAATGGCCGCTGATCAGGGCAGTGCTGGCCCCCACGAACTGGGCCACGGCGTTGCGCCAGTTCAGGTAGCCCTGGTGGTAGCCGAGCCGCTCGATGACGTGCACGACCCCGGTGCCGCGGTGCTCCGGGCGCAGCCACTGCAGGAAGAGACCGATTGCCACCCCGCCGAGCAGGGGCAGGAGCAGCCGCCAGTGGGGGGCCAGTTCCCAGAACTGCCCGGGCGAGCCCAGCAGCTGGCTCTGGCTGAACTCCACCAGGCTGCGGAAGGCAAGGATGACACCGGCCGTGGCCAGCCCGCAGAGCACCGCCAGGACGGACATCAGTCCGAGTGCATCGTGGGCGGAGAGGCGCAGGCGCAGGCCTTCAAGCCGCTGGTGCCAGCCGTTCATCGGCGGTGGTTCGCTTTTGTTGTGAGGAGACAGGCCATAGAATAGAGAGTTTACCGATTTGCAGAGGGCGAACCACCATGATCGAAGTCGGCATCGTCGGGGGCACCGGGTACACCGGGGTTGAGCTATTGCGTCTGCTGGCGCGCCACCCCCAGGCCCGGCTTCGCGTGATCACCTCCCGCGGCAATGCGGGTACGCCCGTGGACGAGATGTTCCCCTCGCTGCGTGGCGAGGTGGATATCCGCTTCACGGAGCCGGACCTGGATGCGCTGGCCGCCTGCGACCTGGTGTTCTTCGCCACCCCCAACGGCACCGCCATGAAGGTGGTCCCGGACCTGCTGGCGCGCGACACCCGCGTGGTGGACCTGGGCGCGGACTTCCGGTTGCAGGACCTGGCCACCTGGGCCGACTGGTACGGGATGGAGCATGCCTGCCCGGAGCTGGTGGCCGAGGCGGCTTACGGGCTCCCGGAATTGAATCGGGAAGGGATCCGGGAGGCGCGCCTGGTGGCCAATCCGGGCTGCTACCCCACCGCGGTGGGTCTGGGCTGGCTGCCGCTGCTGGAGGCCGGGGGCATCGAGACGGATCGCCTGGTGGCCAGTTGCGTCTCGGGTGCCTCCGGTGCCGGGCGGGCGGCGAAGGTGGGCACGCTATTGTGCGAGGTCAACGAGAGCTTCAAGGCGTACGGTGCAGACGGTCACCGCCACCTGCCGGAGATCCGCCAGTCCCTGGAGCAGGTATGCGGCGGGGGTGTCGGGCTGACCTTTGTGCCCCACCTGGTGCCGATGACGCGCGGCATGCACGCTAGCCTCTACGCGACCGTGAAAGGTGACCCGGGTGACCTGCAGGCACTGTTTGAGCGCCGCTACGCTGACGAGCCCTTCGTGGATGTGCTGCCCGCCGGAGCTCACCCGGAGACCCGTACCGTGCGGGGCACCAACCTCTGCCGGCTGGCCGTGCGCCGGGCACCAGAGAGCGACCAGGTGATCGTGCTGTCGGTGATCGACAACCTCACCAAGGGGGCAGCCGGGCAGGCGGTCCAGAACATGAACCTGATGTTCGGGCTGGAAGAGACCGCCGGCCTGGACGCCCCCGCCGTCCTGCCATAACCCGAGTATCGTTCGGGGTAGTTGACCGGACGGCCGGGGCGGCTGACAATACCGGTAATGACGTTGCAACAGGCCCGGAGGCTTGTGAAATGAGTGAAACCGCACAGACTTACGACCCCACCGAAGACTTCCAGGTGCTGGTAGTCACCGACAGCGCGGCGGCCCGCGTTGCCCAGCTGATCGCCCAGGAAGAAACCGATGACCTGAAACTGCGGGTTTTCGTTAGCGGTGGCGGGTGTTCCGGTTTCCAGTACGGCTTCACCTTTGACGAGCGCATCGAAGAGGGTGACAGCATCGTGGAAAAGGATGGCGTCACCTTCCTGGTGGACCCGATGAGTAGCCAGTACCTAATGGGTGCCGAGGGGGATTTCGTCGAGGGCATCGAAGGCGAGCAGTTCGTCATTCGCAACCCGAATGCCACCACGACGTGCGGCTGCGGCTCCTCCTTCGCGGTCTGACACAGCTCCCGGCCGGCGACCGGCCTGAAAGGAAACCGCGGCGCCTTTTCCCGGGCCGCGGTTTTTTTATGCCCGCATGTTTTATGCCGGGGTGTCGCAGCCGGCAGGGTAGATCCCGCCCAGGGGGGCAGAGGCCTGGGCCCCTGTGACCTCCGGCAGATTGCCGGGCAGTCCGGCCAGGGTTCGACCGGCCAGCCAGGCGAAGGCCATCGCCTCCACCCAGTCCGGATCCAGGCCAATCGCCGAGGTAGGGGCTACCCGGCAACCGGGCAGCCGGTCGCCCAGGGCAGCGCTGATGGCGTCCATCAGCACCGGATTGTGCACGCCGCCCCCACACACGTACAGCGCCGCCGCGCCAGGGAGGGCGCTGGCGAGTGCCCGGGTGACGCTTTCCGCGGTCAATGCGATCAGCGTGCGTTGGGTGTCCTGCGGCGCAGGGAGCGTGCTGCCCGCTTGCCGCGGGTGTGCCAACCAGTCCAGGTTGAAATACTCGGGGCCCGTACTCTTGGGGGGCGGCTGGTGGAAGTACGGGTCCTGCAGCAGCCGGTCGAGCAGACCCGTATCCGTTCGGCCGGCCGCAGCCCAGCGGCCCTGGCGGTCATAGCCGGGCCCGCCAGGGTGATGCCGGCGGAACCAGGCATCCAGCAGCGTGTTGGCGGGGCCGGTATCGAAGCCGGTTACCGGGTGTTCTGCCGCCCCGGGCAGCAGGGTCAGGTTGGCGATGCCACCCAGGTTCAGTACCGCCCGGTCCTGCCGCGGTTGGCGTAGGCAGGCGGCGTGGAAGGCCGGTACCAGCGGCGCGCCCTGGCCGCCGAGGGCCATGTCCCGTCGGCGGAAGTCCGCCACGGTGGTGATCCAGGTGCGCGCAGCGATCAGGGAGGGGTCGCCGATCTGCAGGGTGGTGGGAAAAGGGCCGTGGGGCCTGTGGTGAACGGTCTGTCCGTGGCTGCCCAAGGCGATGATGTCGCCGGGGGCAACTCCGGCTCGGGCCAGTAGCGCGAGGGTCGCGTCCGCGTGCAGCGCCGCCACCTGCTGATCCAGGTCGAGCAGGGCGTCCAGCCCCGTCTGACCGCTTACCCGGTGCAGGGCCGTGGCCAGCGGTGCCGGTATGGGGTGGCTGATGGCGGTTACCAGGCTGGGGCGCCCAGCATCGAGTTGGACCAGTGCGGCATCCACGCCATCAATGCTGGTCCCCGACATAAGCCCCACGTAGAGCCCGTTTCGGGGGGCATGCCGGTTGCCTTGGGAGATCACTCCTCGCCCTGTTGCGCCACCTGCGTTGCCCCGTCTCTCTGGTCCCGTTCGAGCTGGGCCAGCATGGGGTGGGTGGTCGCGCGGAAGTCGGCCAGGTGCTTCTCGGGCACCGGGTCGGCCTTGGGCAGCGCCACCTTCAGCGGGTCCCGTGGGTCGCCGTTGACATGGAACTCGAAATGGAGGTGCGGGCCGGTCACCATGCCGGATGCGCCCAGATACCCCACTACCTGGCCCCGCTTCACCCGGTCGCCTTGGGACAGCCCGCTGGCATAACCGGACATGTGGGCGTACAAGGTGGTGTACTCGCTGCCATGCTGCACGATCACGGTGCGCCCATACCCGCCTTTCCAGCCCCGGTGAACCACCCGGCCCGGTCCGGTGGACCGGATGGGCGTGCCCACCGGCGCGGCGTAATCGGTCCCGTAGTGCGGGCGCCGCACTCCCAGCACCGGATGCTTGCGGTTGAGGTCGAAGTGGGAAGTGATCCGATCGTAATCAATCGGGTGGCGGTTGAACGCGCGCCTCAGGCTCTCCCCCTCGGGGGTGAAGTAGTCTGCGTCACCCTCCGGCGGGACGTAACGCACCGCTTGCAGGCGGTTCCCGCGATGAACCAGCTCCGCTGCGAGGATATTGCCGTCACGGACCTTTTCGCCGTTCTGGTGGACTTCCTCGTAAATGAGATGGAATTCGTCACCGGCGCGCAGGTCCCGTCCCAGGTCGACCTGCTGGCCGAAGATGGAGGCCAGCTGCATGATGACGCGGTTGCTGATGCCGGCCCGGCGGCCGGCAACGTAGATGGAGGAGTCCACCGTCGCGGAGGCGCGGGCGACCTTCCGTTCCTCGGCCTCCTGGTAGGTCTGTGCCACGAAGCCGTCATCCGCGCGCTCCACATGGAGCGTTTTCCCGCGGCTGTACTCGTAACGCAGTTGCGCGAGTCGGCCCTCGTCGTCGCGGATGACCTGGATGACGTCGCCCGGGTGCACGCGCTGGAGCCGCTCCACCTCCTCGCCGGTCTGCATGAGGTCATGCACTTCGCGGGCGGTGAAGTCGGCGCGACTGAACAGCCGGGCCAGGCTGTCGCCGCTGCGCACTTCCAGCGACTCCCATTCCAACTCATCCAGCCGCGCCAAGGGGCTGACCGGCTCCGCGCTGTCCGCCCGGCCCGGCTCCGGGACCTCGGCTGCCCCGTTGGTCCAGTCCTCTTCGTTCATCCAGTCGCGGGACAGCGGTTCCGAGGCCCGCTCGGTTTCGTAACTGGCGTGGAGGAAGCCGCCCTGCGGCCACTCGATGCCCGCCAACTGCAATGCATCGACAGTGGGTGCGGCGCGGTACTGGGGCATAGCGCTGGCTACGCCGGGCTCATCGCTGCCAGTCGGCGTGTCGTTGCCGGTCAGCGCTACCACGCCTACGGCCAGCCCGATGGCCCCCATGGCCAGCCAGCGCAGTTTGAAGGGTAAACGGTGGCCCGCGGCGTGTAGCTGGCGGGCGCGGGACTTGACGTCGAGATCGAATATGCGGGTGTTGGACACACCGGCCCCCGGGATTAGTTCTTGGGATTCGGGGAACCTTAGCCAGCTTCAGAGCCTCAAGTCAACGCATTAGCGCGCATTCTTTAACCTCGGTCTAGACATGGTGGTGTTTACTGCGCGCCATTTCGCTAGAATTCCCGCCCTGTACGATAAATTGCCCATGGCCGGGTGCGCGGTCCCGCCGCACCCGCAGACCTGACTGATTGCGGAGGGAGTGACCCATGACCGAGGCCAATGACGCACTCGCACTGCTGCGCCGAGGTGCCGAGGAGATCCTGCTGGAGAACGAGTTAAAGGATAAGCTCCAGTACGATCGCCCGCTGCGCGTCAAGGCCGGCTTCGACCCCACCGCGCCGGATCTGCACCTGGGGCACACCGTGCTGATCAACAAGCTCCGCCAGTTTCAGGATTTGGGCCACCACGTCTATTTCCTGATCGGGGATTTCACCGGCATGATCGGTGATCCGAGCGGTAAGAGCGCTACCCGCCCGGCGCTGACCCGCGACGAGGTCATGGAAAACGCCCGCACCTACAAGGAGCAGATCTTCCAGGTGCTGGACCGGGAGCGCACCGAGGTCGTCTTCAACTCCGACTGGATGAACGGTTTCAGCGCCGCGGACATGATCCGGCTGGCCTCTCACCACACGGTGGCCCGGATGCTCGAGCGCGACGACTTCCACAAGCGTTACAGCGCCCGGCAGCCTATCGCGATTCATGAGTTCCTCTACCCCCTGGTTCAGGGTTATGACTCCGTGGCCCTGAAGGCGGACGTTGAACTTGGCGGCACCGACCAGAAGTTCAACTTGCTGGTCGGGCGGGAGTTGCAGAAGTCCTACGGTCAGCCGGCGCAGACGGTGCTGACCATGCCGCTGCTGGAGGGGCTGGACGGGGTGCAGAAGATGTCCAAGTCCCTCCGCAACTACGTGGGCATCAAGGAGCCCGCGGATGAGATGTTCGGCAAGCTGATGTCCATCTCCGATGACCTGATGTGGCGCTACTTCCTGTTGCTGAGCTTCCGGCCGGAGAGCGAGATTGACGCGCTCAGGCGCCAGGTGGAGGAGGGGCGCAACCCCCGCGACGTGAAGTTCGAGCTCGCCGAGGAGATCGTCACCCGCTTCCATGATGCGCGCGCGGCCGCGCGCGCGATGGAGACCTTCGTCGCGCGCTTTCGCAAAGGCGCTATGCCGGAGGATATGCCGGAGCACAGCCTGTCTGCCGACGGGCCGGAGGGCCTGCCCCTGGACCGCCTGCTCAAGGCTGCCGGGTTGGTGGGTAGCACATCCGACGCACGGCGGATGCTCAAGCAGGGAGCGGTCCGCATTGATGGTGAGCGGGTGGAGGACCAGCGCCTGGTAGTGCCGGCCGGTGAGGCGCACGTCTACCAAGTGGGCAAGCGCCGTTTCGCCCGTGTGACCGTTTCGTGAAAACTGTTTGACAGATTTTTCATTGGGTCTATAATGCCGCCTCTCGTCACGGCGAGGCCGCTTTCGGGCGGCGGCGAAGCGGAGGCTTCGGT